>Ga0228711_1000686_pt1 | contig 44323 bp, 31 predicted proteins | sample MedpolnodulmetaG_2_FD_177996 | JGI IMG/M metagenome (GOLD analysis project Ga0228711, IMG submission 177996) | Root nodule microbial communities from Medicago polymorpha collected in Santa Monica, California, United States - brown nodules | ecosystem: Host-associated > Plants > Roots > Nodule...
ATTTAGGACCAAAACTTAAACGAGGCATATTTGCAGGGACCACTACCATATTTTAGCCAAGAAAATAAAACTTTGCTCGACTCAAACTCTATGTAATCTAATGTCCTTTGAGCATTTTAAAGATGATTTTCTTTGCAGAAAAGAACAAATTAGTTAGATGAAAAAGTCTAAAATTACGAGTATAAAAAACAGTTCAACACCATTATTAGATGAAAAAGATCCGAACCATCAAAATTACAAAGAGATCAAAAATAAGAGTTACACGGCATAATCAATTAAATGAAAAAAATCCCGATGAAAAACTCTTTCTAGGCCTTTACTTGTTTTACAGGGATTTATATCATCTCTTCTTTGAATCCAATGTGAGGGGATTATGTTCAACATCTCACTGTTAAAACTCATTGAGTTCTACGATTCAAGAACCAGCAAATCAACAACTTACAGAAAATCAACAAATTGACAGTTATTGTATTACAAAACCAGTTTGAAGAGTAGAGAGCAAATCCCAAATTTAAGCTCTCTCAGCTTAAATATAAGCTCTCTACGATCACAACATAAATTAACATGTTTATGAGAAACATAATTTACTATGAATTATGTAGAATTTAGAAAATTTTATTTTATGACAATCTGATTTTGAAACCACTCTCATGATACTAAACAAGAGATCCAGAAAACACAAGAGATCCAAATTAACAATGTAAATCACACTCAACAATTCAGCATCAGTATGAGTTTTCAAAAACCAGTAATAACAAATTAAATGATTCCTGTTCTTTGTTTTATCCCCAGAAGAGAAGACTGGGTGTGAAAACAAGAAGTTAAGCAAACAGTTATCTTCCTGTTGATCTTCTTAAATGACGAAAATCAGCTGCTTTTCTAATGGCAGTCGCCAGAAGCACTCTTTCCTAGCTGGTTTCATCACCTAGTTCAATCTCATTGATTTATTTTTCCGAGTTCCAATAATGTACGTTTCAATACTTCAGTTATTTTTCTGGAGTTGAGGACATTGGATCCTTGGTAACAAGCTGAATTACCGGCTTCCTGGTATTCTTTTTCCGGCCTTGCTTTTGAGCATCTATATTACCCTGCAATCAAATTGTCACGTGGATTAGTGAGCAAGTTGGGAAAACTGCAGCATATTAAGCCAGATACCTTGATTTTACAGTATAGTAAATCTCAGCCAAGGTATTAAAATAGGTGCTAAATGCAAGAAAGGATTTTTCTGGTGACTAAGATCAGTTATGGAATGAAGAATACCAGTGAGTTCTGGATGTCACATAATGGCTTCTTTTTGGGCCCCTGGTTGTCTCTGCGACTGGCAGGTTTTTCAACAAGTGCACTCTGTAGTAGTTTGGCACATTCAGAAGCAATCACACCTCCATCTTTATTCGTAGAGCATTCTGAATTCTCTGATTTCGGTAACTCGTTTTCTGCCACTGATTTCAGTGGTTCCCTATTTGTGCACTTAGAACCTGTGCAGCCACATGATGGTCCGCAGCTTCCACCAGTGGATCGGCATTGGCACTTTGTAGTCTTGCACAAGGACTTCTTACTGCAAGAACAGCAAAGCCCTTCACGTGCTCTTTCTCTCTTAACACTCTTTTCAGTTGAACCGCTCATTCCGGGGATATCCAGCTTATTCTTGTCGTTACTTTCTTCAGAAAGAAGAAGATCCAGGTCCTGCTGATTAGAATATGCCACGGTTTAATAAACAAGCAACCTATTTTACTTGTACTTCTTTAATAAATATATTTCTCCATAATAAATTACTTGTTTTAACTTTGAATCATATCTATTATACTAATACGCTACTAATTTGATGTCAATGGTCCGAACCTGCTTCATTTCTCTGGTATCATGCTTCTCCTTCCGCAATTGCAATTCTTTAAGTAGACCACTAAGGTTGTTTACTTGTTCCTTTAAATCTTGAATATCATCCAAATCCTTCTCGGGGCTGTTAAGGTCTTCTTCCTGTGACTGAGACCTTGAAGTAACAAAAAAGGGAGATGAACCACAACATCAAATTAGAGTGATCTACTATGGTACTGCCAGCTCGTAGAAGTCAAGCAATACTGCAAAATGTAAATGAGTAAAAGTATCTACCTTGACATTTCCTCCCTGTGCATCTCAACTTCTTCTTTCAGCTGTGCAATCTCTTCAGTCATCCTGACCATACAAGCGGTTAGAATAGAGGACTCTTAAATTTATATACAATTCATGTCATGCTGATGACGTTACTCTTCTAAACAAGTTTTTCACATGCAAAATTATACTTTAAGAGCTCTCAGATTATAGGGAAATTATCAAGTCATAGTACTGTCTACGCATACTGGTAAATATTAGCATGCTCATAAAACGAGAAATGAAAAAAAATGATTTTTCGAATTATATACTTAGAATACTTAAACTACTGATGTATTATGGAACCGGTGTTGAAGCTTTTGATTCATGGTATGATATTTGTTTATTTATGTTGAATTCAAGGTTTTGCTTGTAATTATTGGGCCACCAATAAGTGCTTCTTGAATAAGTTTCTTCCCCAAACCAATCAAATTCAGTTGCCTAAAAAACCTACCGTGCAAGCTACTAATACCTCAAACATTTGAGTAATGTAGAGCCAACTTGTTAAATTGAAGATAAATAAAGTGGCACCTCTAATCGAAGTCTCTAGCAGAGTTTCCGAGAGTATATAATATTGAACGTTAACAGTTCAAACCAAAATATACACAAACTTCAGCGTAATAAAATCATCCCAAAATCTAACACAGTTATGCTAACCTTTGAAGTTCAAACAATAAAATAACCACTTCCACTGGTCAGCTTTTAAAAACTTGTGATCCTACTAATAGTTCTTGAAGTCTTGCAAAGTACACAAACTTCAGCGTAATAAAATCATCCCAAAATCTAACACAGTTATGCTAACCTTTGAAGTTCAAACAATAAAATAACCACTTCCACTGGTCAGCTTTTAAAAACTTGTGATCCTACTAATAGTTCTTGAAGTCTTGCAAAGTACATATTCCCACCCCAACATAAAGTTGCGTAAAAGATACATTTCAACATTGTAAAAAATGAAACTTAGTACACACAATTACCATCAGAAAACAGCATTTAGCCATGCAAAATATAGTTTACAAGTGAAGAAAGTCAATAAGAAATACTGATACTAAACCCACCAGAGATATGCATACAATTAACAACAATTAAAAATATCAGCTCAGCAACAGTCTGTTGAAGACCTATTAAGGCTGGAAATAAGTATTAGGCAAGGAAGGGAATACCGGAGTGACATGAGACTTACTTTTCGATATTGGATTCATATTCAGAACATAACTTGTGCAACTGAGTGGTGACTTCAAGTTCGTGCTCAGCATCCTGCACCAGTCATTGTTTATACATTTTGATGTTAGGCCTACATGTTTATCAGGCTACTGCAATAAAACAGCAATCAAAACCATGCAATATACATTTCCAACAGAATCAGCCTTTGTCTTACTAATTAAGTCTTCAAAAAGGATACAAAATAACATTTACATCAGAGCTTAAACAGTAGAAACTTTCCATATAATATCAATAGCATAATCATGATTGGACACATTCTCAAATACGGGCCACAAACCTTAACATGTCCTAGTAAAAGATACTATGACCAATGTTCGGCCAAAGTGGAAAGGAAACAAGGTATAAAAAAGACTCTTGAGCCAGTGACAGGAAAAATAACATCAAAGTCTGTGTTGTTTGATCTACATGCAGTCAACAATTACAATAGATTGAGAATTACCTGAATTACTTGAACATTTTTATTTTTGGAACCTACATGAGAAATGGCAAAGAAAGAAAGGAAATGAATGAATTTAACAGGTCAAACACGAGTTAAATAAATGAAAATTCAAACCAAACATGTATTCAGATCTTCTTACCAGATGAACGATTTAATATAGCTTTTCGTGTTGCTATCATATCTCTTAGACGTTTAATTGCAGCAGAAGCTTCCTCGGTCTTTCGTTGCAATACCTGATGTAAGAAAAAAATGAGAGAAAAGTAATATGAATAAAAGAGGTACCAAGTGAATAGCCACAACCATGAGAGATAAAAGGTCATAAAAAGTCTTGAATAAGATTCGACAAACGAACCATTTTAAGCGTCTGGTTAGAAGTCCGCAAACTGTGAGCCTTTATTTCATTCCTTCTTCCCTCCTTCTTAAGCTGATTATTTAGAAACATATTTCCATAAGATAAATATGCTGATACAAACCCAAAGGGATATATACTAGATACAAGTACAACAACTAGATTCAAATTATACCAATAAGATACTGAGCACTGTTACACCATTAGTAAGATTTTTCTCAATCCAAAATTCAATCCTCTAATATCAAAAGTAAGATAATGTTGAAAACATACCTGAAGAACTTCCTTTTCAAGTAAAGCCTTGCATAATCTGAATCGCACAGACTCTAACTTGATCTTACATTGCAGTTGAACCTATACGTAGACACAAGTTGATAAAAAAAACTAAAGAAGAATTGGCAAGAAATAAAGCTGTACTAATACAAACAAATAAGTACATTCATGTAAGCAATTTCACCTTCTGAGCTTTCAAACTCTGAATCTCATATTGCAACTGCTTTGTTGATTCATCTGCTTTTTTCCTATGAGTTGAAAATTGGGATTGAGATCCCAGTTTCTTCTTCAATTCAGATACCTGCAACAGCACGCGAAAAAACACACATCAAGGTCTTATTATAACATTTACTTTCACTCTACCAATGCAAACTAATGTAGGTTTACCTGATCTTCAAGTAAGTTCAGCTTCTGAAGATAATCTTTCTTAAGCTTTTCAACTCCATCATTAGAAGCTGAAGAATCATTCCCCTTTTGTTTCTTCAACTCCTCAATCTCAGTCTGCCAAATTACACAGCACCAATAAATTATTCGATCATAGTAAATTAATACTTAATTAATTTTACAAAATCTTGAAATTAGCAATCTAAAAATGCTTCAATACAAAATCTAAAAAACCTATAATGAAACTTTTCGCAAATACTGATGTTAATTAAGCTCATAAACTTGTTAGAAATGAAAATTAATCATTTATATAATAAATAAATAAATTAAAACATACTTAAGCTAACAACATTTTGAAATTACAAATCTCAGTATCCAAATCCCTAGATTAAATGATTAGATTTCAAAAATTCAAAATCTAAGAAACTTTTCACAAAACTGCATGTTAATTGTTAGAAATGAAAATCTAAGAACATGATCCAGATCTGAACCAAACAATGCGTGATGAAATTGTAAACACTGACCTGATACGCTTTATTCTCTCGTTCGAGTTCGCGAATCCTTTCCTCGTAATGCTGCTTTTCGTTTGAGTCCGAAGGTGATGCATCGATTGGACTGGATTGTTTGGATCTGCGAGTTGTCTTCTTCATGATCCTGAACAAGTGAAAAGAGAGAGAAGAGTTTTTTGAAATGGAACTGGTTTTCAACGGCTACCAAAATGTGTAGGATCGAATCGAATCAACCATTGCTTTGAAGCGGCTATATAACGTTCATGTTTATTCGCCCCTGTAGTAACCAATCATAAAGTGCCACGTCACTAATCTTATTGAAAACCTGTGGAGGGAACCCTGCTCGTTCAAATTTTCATTTTATCTATTTCCTTTTTTTACGCATTTTTTCTTTTATCTATTTACTCAATCTACTATACTATTGTGTTTTTTGTACTTGCGGTAATCTTTTTAGTTTTTTTTTTTTGGTACAAGTAATCTTTTTAATTTTAAGAATTTCTGTAAAACGAATATCTTATTTTAATTTTAGGATAATTTTAAGGTGCCCCTAATATGGACCTCCCAAAAAAAAGTCCACCAATAAACCTCCTTGTATGACCTAATACAACCATTCATCAATATTTTAAAAAAAAAAAAAACTATACTCTTTGGGACCCATACTTTTCATCTCTCTTCTCAGAATATTTCTTTCCTTCTTCTGTAATTTCTTTCCCTTCATTCTTCTCTTCTCTTTTTCATCAATTGTCAATTCTGAATATTAAACTTCTCAAACAAAATTCTAAATCTTCAAAACTAAAACTCAAATCCATAACTGTTAATCGATTTCAGCTTCCTTTCTCGCCTCATATCGTTAATCTTCAAACCTAAATCACTTTCAGTTCCTGAAATCCAAAGTGGTTGAAGCTCGTATCTCTCCATTGTGAATGGTTGGTAAATCAAATTGCGCTTTGTACTCTCAAATTCATCATTCCAATTTTGCTGTTGTGGATCACTTGTTGTTTTATTATCAAACTATTCATTCTAATTCCTTGGATTCTTATGATTCTAATGGTTGATAAATCACGATTTTGATATGAAAAAGAAAAAGGAATATGCAATTTGATTAAAAGAAGGAAGAAGTTTCACTTGAATGTGAGATGGTGAGAAAGTTTCAATGTGATATGGAAAGAAAACTGAAAAAAAAGGTTCTCGTATTCTCTTGAAAAATAACAACACATTGACGGGCAAAACTGTAAATTACTTAATAATATTGTTTTTATATAAACTTAAGGAAATAAGAAGTGACCTTCAACAACAGATAATTTTAGAGGGTCCATGTTTGGTCCATCAAAAAAGGGGTCCATATTAGAGACCACCTAATTTTAATAATTAAATTAATAACTTCTATAAAACGAATATATTGTTGTATAAATATAATAATTTACGATTAAATAGTATACAAAAATATAATTTTAAAATATCTGTAAAAGAATAATACTATTAGGATAAAAAAAATACATATATATTCTTTAAGAAAATTAAGCATTGTCTTATGATATGTAGTAATTTAATAGATAAAATCTTATGATATGTAGTAACTTAATAGATAGAATTTATGGTTAAATAAGTTTTTAGTCTCAATCCATCAAAAAAATATTTTAGTCATTATAAAAGCACGAGTTTTCAAGTTTGGTCCTATTAGTTTTCATTGGTAATTTTAGTCCTCTATAATATTATAGTTTGTAAGAATAGTCTCTATTTTAAAAGTTATTTATAGAAAATGGATATTTTTAGTCTTCAAAATAGTATTGTATAATGTAAATAAGGACTAGAAATGAATACATTTTTTGAGGGACTAAACTTAAAATTTGATAATTTTGTAAGGACTAAAAATGTATTTAAGCATAAAATTTATCTTTAACTTCCTTTAGACATAAACAAAAAATAAGAGAAGAGAAAATTACAAAGAGAGAAAGAGTTTGCATTCTAACGAGAATTTTTTAGTGTGAAGCATCATCATCTACTTATAATAACAAAGACTAATAAATAATAATCTTTTAAACTGAGTAGAACTACAACGAGTGACAAATTTCTTTCCGAGAGATTTAACATTGTTGTATTTCATAATTTTATAGTAAATAAAATAAAGCAAAAAAATTATATACTACATCCTTCGGATACTATTATAAGCAAAAATTAACATTTTAGATTCATTCATCAAATGATATATGTGGTCCATAATAAAGATCATATACATCATTAATTAAATAAATCTAAAATATAGATTTTTGCTTATACTAAATAAGCAAAAAAAGTACTAATAGATAAATAAAATTCAAAAAATAAAAGATAAATAAAATTCAAAAAAAATGTTTATTTGAAACTTGAGTAGAGAAAAAATTAATTATGTGCAACATTGTTAAATATATTTTTAGTCTCTCTAAAATTATAATCTTTTAAGCTTGATTTGTACTCTTTGGTCCAGGCCATTTCCTGTGTTTAATTTTAATGCATTTACTATTTTGATAAAAAGAAAAAAGAATCTATTGCATTTTAATTCAAATTTTAGTCTCCATCTCATTGTAGTTTATTAAAATGATCTTTGGTTTGAAATTTTTAATTCTCAAAATAGTCCTTATAAAATTCAAATATGAACTAAAATTGTAGGGGAAAATTGAAGGACTTAACCTGAACGCTTATAAATTTTATAGAAATTAAAATTATATTTAAGCCAACGGTACATTTGCTTGATTCATCTCTATCTAATTGTCTTCTCTTAAAAGCAAACAAAAGTTCTTGGACACACATATTATCTAGCATACCACTCTCACGACGAAAAATAAATAATTTAATCAAAAACCAAAAAGTAATAAATTAAAATTACATTAATTTCAGTCCACAATTTCAAAGAAATATAAAGGATAAATTGTCACTTTGATCCTTGATTATACACCTCGTTGGTATAAACGTTTGTGACTTAAATTACAATTATTTATACTTTAATACGTGTTTGCGTATGTGTCATATTTGAATCACAAAAGATCCAATAAAGATTACCCACTTCTGTAGTCTCAAATCTAATTACAATGGAGGTACCAATGATCAGCATTATGGTTGATTAAAGTAAGGTAAACTAGTTTCATGTGCTGCACTAACACGTCAAATTTAAGATCAAAGACTAAGACAACACTAACAGGTTAACACATGTAGTTACAAATTAACACACAATTCCATCTATTTTTTAAATTATTATTGGTGCTTTGTGTTTATGCTTCATAGCCAGTAGAGGTGTCAATTGTAACGCCCCGAATTTTATCAAGGGCATCAATTAAAAAATATCTACCCTTTTGAAAAATAGGGCTTTTAAAAAAGAATAAATATTTGTTTACTCTAATTCTTAATGGAACAAATATCAACTTCTATAGTATATTTCAAAAATATTTAAATTACAATCATAACTAAATAAAACTAGTTTCCTTTTTCTTTGAAAACCCAAAATTTGTCCCGCACGGGATTCATCACACATCAAGCTTCACATTTCATCTTTGGTAACTACACCGTTTTATTAATGTAAGGGTCAATTTCCAGTTCCACATGGGATCACCTAAACTCAGAAAAAATGTCATAAATAATAATAAAAGTACTCATCAACTAAAAAGGATTAGAAATTTCCAAAAGAACCAAGTACACAAAACTATTTTGTAAAACTTTATGCATGAGATGCAAGACTCAAATGGTTTTATTAATGTAAGGGTCAATTTCCAGTTTCACATGGGATCACCTAAACTCAGAAAAAATGTCATAAATAATAATAAAAGTACTCATCAACTATAAAGGATTAGAAATTTCCAAAAGAACCAAGTACACAAAACTATTTTGTAAAACTTTATGCATGAGATGCAAGACTCAAATGATCCGGATATTGTCGTGTTAACGCACACAACCACGACTGCAAGGCCCGCCACCCAGTGACATTAGCCCACCAAAAAGGTCCGCCACCCAGTGACATTAGCCCAAAATACTCCATGTAATGCTATGCAACTTCATGTCATCATTAAAACCCAAAATAAACCATGAAATGCAACTCATCAACCTCTAATATTCTCTAATATTTTATGAACCACAAGCCATTTCTTAGAATCATATATAGTCATCAACATGCCAAATCTAATAATCACATTATTCACAACAGTCAACACAATATGCAATCAAAATAAGAAGTCATACATATAAATTACATAAGATCATTAAATAGAATAAAACATGGAAAAACTAACTCTTTTTAATGGACAAGAATTCTACATCATTTCATAACACTTATTTGGCCTAGTATGATGGTGTGGGGAAAAAGCCCTTACCTTGAGAGCTCTTCTTCCTAGCCAAACTCTAAACCCACGAGGTACTCGTCATGCAAAAGGAGCACAAGCTTCAAAGAATAGACTTAGAAATTGGAGTATGAAAATAAGCAAGAAGAAGAATGAGACACTAGGGTACCTTGGAACTTACACAGATTTTAAGAAGTGGAGATAGAATGGCTCGATATAAACTTAAAAGAATCATTTTGGAAGGAAACAGTGTTGATTATAGCTTTATATGTATTTAAAATGGCATGGCTGAAATAGAAGATTGAAACGCATGACAGACTCAAGGAGAATAAATTGAAAACAAGGTGGTGATTAATTACCATATAAAACCTTATGGCACTGTACGAATCTTGTAGAGAGGTGAGTGCGTATTTTGTTTTGTTTTGTGTAGCAGAGAGTGGGGAATGTTTATGGTCTTTTCCTAATTATGTGTTATCCATCGAAAAATGATTAGGGATACATATATCAATAACCGTCCCTCTTGAACAAAATCAGTAAAATAAAGAAAAGAAAACTAAGTTTATTTTAATTGTGCCACTTATAGCATAAGTATAGGAAGTAGTTGAAACATGAGAGGTGGATTCCTCATCTTTAGGAAGGCATGCATACTAATAAGTTAACAACAACAACAACGTGACCGATGAGAGAGTAGTACTTTGACTCAGCAACAACAAAAGCGAAACTCATGGAGTAGCATAAATTGAGTAGAAATAGGAATGGAGTAACCACACAATAACCCACTTAATAAAAGAATGGTCAAAAACACTATAGAATAAAAAAAAAAATGCATAAGGGATATTAACTTGTTTTGAAAACAAATGCAGAGGGGCATCTTTCACTAATTTTACAAGGAATAATAAGAAAGGGTGAATTGATATTAAGACCCAGACCTAAAACAGCATGGCTTCTAGTGCATATAAATGATTTAGCAACTAAAATAATTGAAATAAATAAACTACTAATACTTGTTTAAAATAAATTATACTAAGGTTTCTACTTATAAAAGGATCATAGGTTATATTTCACCCATAAAATATATAGGCTTTAAAGTCGTAAGAATTTTCTTCTTACACCCATTACGCATAACATTAATAAATTATAAATAAATCTAGAAAAATACTATGAAGGAAATAAATCATGTATATAAAAAATATCTAGATGTTACATCATTACTCCCTTAAAATAGTTTCGTCCCCAAGACTAGAAAATCTAAAAAGATTAAGGTAGAATTCCTTCATTTAAATAAGATCGTAGGTATCCTAGAATCATTTCATAAAAGAGAATGGAGATAAAATATTCTTAAACATAAATAGAATAATATAATCATGAATATGTTAAGGTAAATTTGGGGGTCTTACATCAATAGAGTCCCAAATTTTAAAGTCCACTTAAAAAAGCCCCTTTCAAACCCCTAATTCAACAAAATTATTTGGGGTCAAACCCACTATAAAATCTACTTATTTGTGGGTTTAAAAAAGCCACATATTAATTATTATTAAAAGAAAAAGTTTATTTTTCGGTAAAAGAAAAAAGTTTTTTTGGGTAAAAAAAAGTATTTTCCCGATAAAAAAAAGTTTTTATTTTTCGGTAATTTTTTTTTTCTTGGGGTAAAAAAAAGGGTTTTTATTTTTCGGTATTTTTTTTTTTGTTCCGGTAAAAAAAAGTTTTTTTTAGGTAAACAAAAATGTTTCTACAAATTTTGGGGTTTGGGGCCTTTTGATTTTTTTATTTGTGGGCTTGCATGAATGTGAGCCTTTTAATCTTGTGAATTTTCAAACCCCCTTACCGTGTGGGCTAGGGCCAAAACTTCAAGGCCCCATGATATTAACACCTCTAATAGCCAATTTCATTCCAAGCAAATAAGCAAACTAAGGCACTCAAACTTGTGAACCAAATCAACAACAACACAATTTCAACAACAACAACACACCGAAAAAAGAAATTGAAAAAGAAAAAAAAAGTAATGAGAAACATATCATACTCATTAAAATTGTCCATGATAGAACCATCCTTGAGAACCTCAAGGTAGAATTCATTGGCAAGGGCAGAACTCCAAGCAGGCATCTCGAATAAAGATTTGATTTTAGGTATAATTACATTTTTTGTCTAAAATTTATTTTGGTCTTTTTTATTTTGAAAAATTCATTTTATTCATTTCCTTTAACAGTAAGTTGATGTGGCTGTTAGCCTTTTCACGCGGCTTATGTGACACGTCAAAAAATAGATGAGTTGATCATCATCATCTTTCCCAAAATTTGAATTAGAATTGATCTTCCCCGAAATACCTTAGTAATTTGTAAAAATTATTATCTGAATCTTAAATTCCCACTTATTACATCTCATTCATTCATTCTTCAACCTCCAAATTTCATTCTCTCCTTTTACATCCTTACAAAACCATCTTTACCATAAATTAATGGATTCGATGAATTTTTCTCATTTCCAGACAAGGAGTACAAGCTTCTCAAAATACCTGTAAAGCCAAGAAGAAAGAGATAATCCGAGCTTCTCAAAATACCCTCGACCACAACATTATACCCCAAGTTGCACACCGTCCCATCACAATCGAGCATCACAAAACCAGAACCAAGAGTTGTCAACAAGTGGACTGCACCAAAAAATTTGACCACGAGCAGCAATTTGAGACACTTCTAAATTCTGACAGCAGCCATGCATATAGCCCTACGGTCATCTAGTATCCTATGGAACACGACCTCATTGAGTATCATGATTATATTTGATGCTCTTAGAGTATCACAATTATCCAAATAGTCCGGCTAAAATCATGAGAATTTGATTGAGATAATGTGTGTCCTTTTCAATTTAACCAACGATTGTAAGCTAAAATTTGACATATAGAAAAGCACCAACATTAGTATCCACATACGTGCACAGTGGATACCCTGAGAGATTTGAAGAAACTATTCATAACAGTATAAACTTAATTAAATTATATGCAAATATTGAATGATATTCCTTTTGATAAAGAAAACTGGCAGAACACATCTACAAAATAAAGGAATCTATACAAATTTTTCATCTTTATTTACAGAGAAAAATATGGCAGCTTAACAGAAAATATATCTCCCACTTCAGTATAGAGGCTGAGAGTTGATATACCCCAGCTGATTCGAACACAGTTTAAAATATCTAAAGTCGCATTTTCTTCATTTCATCTGACACCTTGAGCACAAAATGGTTAACCAAACGAGTTATAGGAACCCAAAAAAATCAATGCAATTCATCTATGTCCCTGTTAATCTGCTGCAGGCAAAGGAAGATCAATTTTTTAAACATTAAACAAGCTCCTTGTGGCCTTTTTGGTATATATACAAATGTCACCGAAAAGGGTAACAAACTGATATTAATTAGCGTCTGTTGTTCTCTTTTTCCTCCTGTGTTCTTTTCTGCCGTGGCCTTCTTCTATCTACACACACTTCAGGCTCCTTACTGACAGATTCATCAGACTTACCAGCAGCGTTCCTATCCCAAAATGGCACGCCACCATTTGATGATGATGCCTTTCGTACAGTCCTTGGTATTTTCACAGGTGAGTCTGGGTCCACAAAGTTACACTCTGCCTTGGGAGCAGAGGCAGCATATTCTGGTTTAGATCTAGGTAATTTTGGTGGTATCTTGAAAGCGACATTTGGTTCATTGGTGTTGTTGTTGTTGTTAAATTGTTTCTTGGGTTTGGGGACATTGGAATTCTCTGATTGCAAGGAAGGTGGTGGTAGATTTGGAACAAGAATTATAGTGGCTTTCTGCAATTTCTTTTTCTTATTACCATCGGCATTATTAGATTTGACCTACAATCAAAGACAGACATAGTATACATACAGTCACAAATTAGTCCGTTGAAACTGCTCTCTTTATTATTCTTAGAACTAACACACCCAGTTATATTTAGACATGTCATCCACTTTCTTAATTCATTTTACTTGATAACCGGTTCTATCTTTTTAATGTTTACCATTTATTTTATTTGTTATTAAATTAGATTTTTACTTTTAATCTTCTCGTCACCCTCCCACAAAAACAGACACACTCTCTCTGCAAGTTCTCTCTCTCGCAGGTTCTCCTCTCTGTCAAAACAATGGTTACTTTCATCCAACCCAATTGAATAAAACTAATTTCTATAAGCTGGATTTACTTGCTGATTGTCCTGCTATATGGTTGCTTTCACTCATCTTCTCTGAAATCTGTTATACCAATATAACAACATAACTTTTTTTTTGAACAAGAATATAACAACATAACTAAACAAATCTGCTTTTAAAAAAACACAACAAGAGGAAGCAGAGACGTGATCATAAGGAAATGGTTACGAGATGGGTCAGATCGAAAGATGATAGGGCTTTGAGTAACACAAATCAGAAAGAGTTATGGACAGATCGGAAGGGAAATAGTGGTTGACAGATCTGAAGAAGAAAGAGCCATGGATGTTTTGTTTTGCATTTTTTCCTCAAAGCCATAGAGGAGAAGGAGGAGTTCGAGTTAATTTCTTAAAAAAAAAAAAAAATGGTTTAGCAACTTGTTGGGCCGGTTTCAGTAAAACAAATAAAATAAGGTGATGATGTGGCTAATTATGATTGGTGTGTGTTAAAAGAGTGTGTTAGTGGGTGTGACCATAACATTTCTCTTATTTTTATTCTCTTATTTAGTATCTTTAGGGAGAGAAATACTTACAAGATCACAAACATAAACAAAAAATGTTTAAGCACAAACACAAAAATGGAAAAGATTGAGAGAAAATTATTGAATCACGTGATTAATATCTTTCTCATTTATATTTCTCTATTTATGGTGAGTGTGCCCAAACATTTTTATTGTAAAACTTTCTCCTTTAGGAAAACAATCCTTAAATACAGAATTAGTGATATGTTGCTGACTAATTATTAAAGGGCACAAGTTAGTATTTTCTATTTCTAAATATGAAGTTTTTCTTGTGACCAATATTGAAAGCAAAGTTGGTCATGATATTTTGGAATTTTTGAAGTATATATTTACAAATTTTTGTTTCTAAAAAAAATAAATTCAAATATATATTCGACCAGACACCCACTTGTTTGACTAGTTACTCATTAACGTAGTATTTTAATCTAGTTGATTATAAGAAGTAGATGTGATTTCAAGTACTTCAATTATAATAACGAGAATGAAATGAAAAAGTGAGATGATTAAATCCCAAAGCAAAGAATTTTTTTTAAAACTGACGCTAACAAGTGTCGTAAGAGTTTGGTTTTCTAATCAAAATTCAAAAAACAAATTATTGAAAATTATAGTTTTTGAAATAACTGCTAATGCATTGAAATAAAAAGTTTCTAACGTTGATCTCTTAATAAATTTCTTATGGGCGCTAGAACCAAAACCTTGCTTTAACATACTAATACATGATGTAAATCCATTTGTAAGAATAAAAATGTTTAATTATACTTGAATCATTTTCAAATTAATACATTATAAATATAATTTGATAAAAAAAATATTCAGATGCATTTAAATGTTAATTTATACTAGTAATTATTAAGCTTTTAAAGTTTAAATAAGAAAAAAGAATTGACTTTTTAGAGGATGATGAGTAATGAGTAACATGCACCTGTGTATTTCCTATGTCAGAGAGAGGTTTTCTGGGGCCTTGATCACTGTTTGCCTCGGCAGGCCTATCAGCTAGTGCTGCATGAAGTAATTCTGCGCCTTGAGTAGCCAGATGTAATTCAGATTGCATTGGCTCCAGCGACTCATCTAAGGTTGATGCTCTGTTAGCACACTTGGTTGCGAGGCAACTGCAAGAACTCCCACAACTATTCCCCATAGCTTTGCACTCGCATTTTGTTGTCTTGCACGTTGAGCTTTTGCTACAAGAACAACAATTACCTCCAAATCTATTACTCAATTTGTCATTGAAATCTTCTGAACGTCTGCTTTTAGATTCCCTTTTCCCAACCCTTAATTTTCCTGATTCTTTCCACTCATCATCTGTTTCCTCCACATCATAATCATCTGATTCCGTCTCATCAGATATATCCATATCCTCCTGTAGAAGGGTAGACCGGCGGAGTTCCTAAAGGTAAAATAAGTAGCAGTAGTGACTTAAACGATAACCGTATACTCATTACTGCAGAAATAAAAGCCTTTGTAGGCATGTAGCTATAGGCGAGCTACTCAATACTAACATGCGAGATTTACCTGTTTGCACAAGTCATAATTGTGACCTCCAGCATTCAAGTCAGAATATTCTGAATTCCCTGGATATTCTGAGTATCTTTTCAAAGCTGCACTCTGCCACAAAGTTCAAATGATATGTGAAAAAGTCTTTTAAGAATAAAATGCTAAATAATTGAGGAATCAAAGTGCTAAATTAGGTAGGAATCAGGATAGTGCTTGAATTCTACAGAGTATGGCTAAACTTGTAGTGAGGGAATATTTACAAGCCATTTGCATAATGTTTCATCTGAATGATGCTATATAGGTAAATAAACACACAAACCTGCAATTTCAGCTTATGAGTAAGTTCGGCATTTATCATTTCCAACTGTCGAAGTGAGTAGCTTAGCCTTACTAATTTTTCTTTTAGATCTCTTATTTCCATGTCCTTCTCTCTGCAAATCACTTCCTTATCTCTCAATGAACATCTGAGATTAAAAAAAGAAAAAGCCAGAGGGTAATGTTAGTCATATCATCACAAAGGGAATTTTGATTGCTTCTGATTTAATGCATGCTGCATTTAAACTCTAATTTAAGTTAGCCAAAACATGACACACAGATAAGTTAATACCTGGAGGAAGATGCTATGTCGAACAAATAATTCATCAAATTCTTGGCATCAACAAGGGACCGAACTTGGGTCCAACGTCCTTTTCCACTGAAAACCCGTTCTGACTCTTCTGCCTCTGACAACTGGGATGCCATAGACACTAGAGTTGCAGAAGAAGTTGAAAGCATGTTTTCAAGGGCGAAAATTCTAGAATTTCTTGCACCAGAAGACATTGATATGGGGCAATCACTACATTAGCAACCAATCAGAGAACTTGTCAAACAGATTGCTAATGAGAAACCCTAAGATTACATTATACAAATATAATTGAAGAAAAAAAGGTGATTCAAAGGCAATCACCTGGTATTATTTTGCCTCATCAATTCTGCTTCTTCCCTTAACTTGGTCATCTCCTCGGCCATTTTAGCCCTCCTAACAGGAAAAACAATGACTACATGAACTAGTGACATGATCCTAAATAAAAAACAATATAAAAGTCTGCATAAAACATACAGGAATAGTGATTCTCAACAGAGAAATTTTAAGACTCGCTATAAAACTGTCACACCGGCTAGCCTATAATTACTGGGTATCTGTTACTCAACTCAATTATGTTATAGATTTCATTGCAAAAAAATTAACCATAATTTCACATGCAGAATAAAGTTGAATAAACTTCACCACGTGTACTTGTAAAAAAATATTAAAAGAATCTTGCAGTATATACGGATTTGAAACAATAACTTCTGGTACGTTGAAAATCACATTTGGCTTCTCTATGAACACTCAACTTACAACAAATTTTTTGCAAGTGAAAACTATAAACATATTGATTGAAAATTCCTATTAACTACATGCTAATCCAAACTTGAGCTTGCAGTGCTGACTAATCAATCAATAGAAATTGGTATACAAAGGGAATTGAATTCAAGCATTTAAATTGTCTAGAATTTCTATTTACCTCCTCCAATCACACAATTGTTTACTTGTAAGCCAAAAGAATTAATTAACAATAAGTCTAGGTTTTCTCATAACAACCAAATTTGGCATACAAAATACATACAAGGTCGAATAAATCAATATGTCAGACTGGCAAATACATGTTTGATGCCTACTTAAAAAAGATGAATATAACAAGATAACCTGGATTTTCAGGTTCTTATAATGATATAAAAGTTATATGATTTCAAACACCCTAGCTTTCAAATTCCAAACTTACGCTCATAAATTTAATAAAACACCCACATGCTAACTTTAGAAAATCTTAAAAAGTGCAAAGGGCGCTTACTCTTGGATCTGACGTTCATATTCTGAACGGACTTCATTCACTCGGACAGTGACTTCAAGCTCATGCTCAATTGCCTTGATCAAAGCCTTTCACAGAGAAAAATGTGTGTGATGTAGCAGATACCAAAACAAAGACATCCACTCATTATAGCATGCCCAAAACTATGATCCATAGTTTAATCGACATGCCAAGAAGTGAGACGAATAATGTAAACCAATGTTTAATAAACAATTTAAACCCCCTGTACAATTTAAAAAATCATCGTAAAGTTTCTAGTACCTGAACTCCAGGACCACTCCCACCTCCTGTGTATAAAACAATAAATTGCCAGTTATTAGTAAGCTCATGAAATATGAAAAAGAACTACATGACCCAACAGATCTTCTAACCCATAGTTTCACGAGAGGAAGCCCTTCGAGATTCCAGAAGTTCTTTCAGCCTTTTAGTGGCCAATGAAGCTTCTTCTGTCTTCCTTTGCAATACCTGCAATAAACATATAATAATGTGAGATGAACAACATAAAATAGACCACAGCAGCAAGTGATTTAAATCAACTCACCATCTTTTGTCTCTGATTCAAGGCTAGCAACTTATGCATCTCGTATTCATTCCTTCTTCCCTCTTTCTTAAGCTGGTTATGAATCAAAATATGCATCAGAAGAGTGGTTACCATCATTCATAATTAAATTATTTGTTAAAACAACATTAGTTAACAATGTCATCATGCTTCCATAAAGACTAGAAAGAGTTATTGACTTGTCCCTCCACTAATAAGAGTCAAACTATAGACGAGACCAACATGTAACGGGAAATAGAACTCCAGAAGTTAAAAAAAAATGACCCTCTATATAACCATAGAATGGAAAAATAAGGTGATATTGAGATTGTTATTAAACAGGTTACGGAAAATCTTTCCTTGTGCATTTACCTGGAGAACTTCTTTTTCACGGGTAACTTTCCATAACCGAAATTGTTCAGACTCCTGCTTAATCTTCTGCTGAAGTTGAACCTGAAGAAAACAAAACATCAACCATGAGTAAAAAACCCAAAAGGATTAAGGAAATAACTGGTACCGCAGTGTCACCGCACGGCAGAGAGAAATTGTGTATTTGAGCTCCGGAAAATCAGCATTGAGAGTTGAGACACGAGAATGACCAATACAAATTGGATCCAAGCGTGCTATAAAAAAGTTCATCTCTGAAAATACAAAGTGCCACAAGATAATTGCACCTTTTGGGCCTTAATTCTTTGGATCTCATCATGAAGTTGTTTTGTAGCCTCATCACTCTTCTGTTTTTGTTTCAAGAGTTGAGCCTGAGCTTCTTGTTTTCTCTTCAGTTCAGATACCTGAAAAGGAAATAATCAGTTTATCACATTGAGTGGCCATATAACGCTAACACATTCCAAATAACCGATCACCTGTACTTCAAGAGAATTCAACTTTTGAAGGTAGTCTTGCTTTAACTTTTGAGCACCATCGCCAGATGTGGATGAAATATTTGAGAGATTAAACTTAAGACCCTCAATTTCTTTCTACCAACAATATACAAAAGACGTTATTACACTATCTTTAAAAATGTGGAGAACCTTGACATCATATCACAGACCTATTTATTACCTGCAAAACTTTCTTTTCTTGTTCCATCTCAAGGAGCTTCTTTTCATAATGATGCCTGATAACTGAAGTATCAGAATTACTGTACAACTTCATTTCAGCCTTCAACCAAAGAAAAAAAAGGGAGAAATGTGTCAGAAAGAAAATCATATGCCCACAAAACATGTAATACAGTACAACTAGATAACAACAACTATTACCTCTTTTTGTTCAAGTTTCTCATCCAATTCTTTGAGCTCTTTATCCAATTTTTCTTGAAGAGATGAGTGTTCTAGCTCCTTTTCATCATCTTCTGTATCATCTGTAAATAAATTATAGATATTTGTGAAGGAAAAAAAAAATCCATGGTTATTTAGGATGGATTGCCATTTTACAACCTTGGAAATCATAAATTAAAAGAAAAAAAGTATTAAGAATGTCCAAATGTTTGAACTTTGAAGAGAAGTCTTGATGTAACAGTTGAAATGGTTAGTGTGTGACTAGGAGATCACATATTCCAACAGTCAGATTAGTCTCTTGAAAATGCAAGAGATAAGAATTCCTACAGTAGGCCACAATGAGTTAGACACTTCCCTAAACCCAACATGGTAGCAGTTTTCTGACACCAAGTTACCGTTTTATAAGAGTTAATTGTTGCAGTAGTATCTTTAAGAACCCATGAAGTCATATTAAGTATTTAATAGCTGGACCTTTTTCAGCCAAACAAATAAGTAAAGAGAAATATCTTTAGCATCAGCCTCAGGCTGATATAATACTCTATGACAAGTTATGACTACCTCAAAATCACCTTTTCTCATATCAATTTATACCTTCTTCCCTTTTTGTCTCTCTTCCTTTGGCATCACATTTCCAACCTTTTCTATGTTCCCTTTTTATCAATATTGTTCTCAGACTATTTTTTACTTGATAAATCAAATTTTCCAATGTATTACCTGATAAGTCCACAGCTTTGGCATGACAATCAGATGAAAACTCATTTAACCCATATCCATCGTCATCATATTCAGCACAATCAACAAAATGACTAGAACTCATGGATTTTGGAGTTTTCAAATGTAGCAATTCCCTTTCCAGAACTTGGATCTTTGACACATAAGATTTCACTAGATCATAATCCTAAAAATCAGTTCAGACCACGTTTCAGTTATGCATCCATTTCTGAAAATTGTTACCACACATTAACAAGGACTTAATGCAGTCAAACCTGATTTGAATTTGAGTCAACCTCATCCCATGATTTACCATTTCGAACTGATTCTATTTTCAGAATAAGTTTGTCTCTTTCAACCTAAAAATATTTCCAATACCTTAAGTGAGAGCCAAGCACTTCAAATAAAAAACACAAGGAACTCGGTATTTATTATAGCTGAGGAGGAAAAACATAAAGAATCAAAAGAAGACCTGGGCATCGAGAGCACGTTGTACTAAACTCTCGGAAGATACTTGCTGCCTTTTAAGCTCCTGTTTTAGTTCTGCATTACTTGCTTCGAGTAAGGATATTTTGTGTTTAAGAATCTGAGAAATTGAAGAAAAAATCGAAAAACATTAGAAACATATGAGCACTTCTGAAGCTTTCTAAAATAAGGATGTACCTGAATCTCTTCAAATGGTCCACTTGCATCGCCTCTGTAAAATAAAAGCTCAGCTTGCAACTGTTCAATTTGATTCCGCATTGTCTGCACTTCAGCGGCGACTGGATCACGATTAATCTGAAACATGAAAACTCCAAATTGTAAAAAAAAATTAAAAAAAAATGCGAGCAGCCCTGCACAGAAGAGTGAGATTACAAAGTGAATACAACACTTACAGTCGCCTTGTTCTGAATGTTGCGAGCACGGTTTGAGTATTTTAAAGTGTTCAATGTCTCTTCAGCATTTGAGTCAGCAGGACTAACACATGCTGTAACATACCCAACAAGTAAGAAAAAACATATAATGATAGAAAGTACCAAAATGTCACAACTTTCTCCTTATACCTATCATCACTGTTTTGCTGTTTCCTCCAAGAGAATCCTACATATACATCATCCAAGTACATGTCATGATAAGAAATCAATTCATGTGGTAGAGATTTTACACTGAATATTATATAATTAAAGCTTTTCAGTAACATGTGGCAATAATACATCTACCCATATCGGATTTGTTTTAATGGTTTTTATATGTCAAACTGAATGATGAGGGCACACTCCAACAATGCATGAAAGCATGAGTAATCTTTAACATGTAAGATGTGCTTCTATTTTCCATTATGTCTTACATTATTTTATTGTTGAAAGAATTATCCATATAGTGGCTAATACAAGCTATTGAGTATAAGCATACAACTTCTGCTACTTAAACAAAATATTCACATACCTGCAAAAGTCGTGTTAATTTGCTATCCCGGTATGGCACATGACCTCCTTCTTTTCGCTTTTTTTCATCTCCCAAAGCACTAATTACATTTCCAAGAGCCAATAAACCCTTGTTGATATGAATTCCTAATCCGTGAATAATTGATTATTAAATAACAGAGAACCTATCACCTAAAAAAAACATAGCTAGCAATCTAACACCAAAAAGGGAATTATTAATCGACTAAACTTTCAAAATTTATATTTTAACAATTCTATTCTTAACCTATAATTATGTTGTATCATTAATAAAGAGAAATACCTTCTTTTAAACGCATGCCATCTGCACCAGTTCGTTTTGCACGTTCAGAACCAGCTAGGTCCACTAAATGAAATTTGGCACATAAGATATCATCGCCCTTCTTTTGCTCCATAGTGATTGTGAATATAGCATGTGAGCGGCTAGTCAAAACATGTAAACCAAACAGATAACATACTATAAATTACTATTCTGTCAATGTGTTTCGGTAAGTCAGTATAAAAAAAATAGCAACAAATTCAGAAATTCGGGATTTATTTGTATAACATTTTACCTTGATTGACTATTCATGTTAGTACTCCCAGTGGCACGTGACAATGAACCAGTTGAGAGATATGATGACATTTTTTCTTTTGTCTTAACTTCGGGCTCGGCCACACCAGCAAGCGTTATTCCTCCATTTGTTGTTTCTCTGATTTGTATAGGAACTCTGTTGGGCAGAGTGATCTTTGCAGTAGATGCGACATCTCCTCTAGAATAATTGGGATCAAGCAAATCATAAACCTCTTCCTTGAATATCTGTCATTTTTTTAGCAGCTCGAGTCTTATAATTTCAATCTTAACTAATTATTACCGAAAAATTCATTAACCAATTACAATGCTGCTCACCTCAATAAATGAAACTCGAATCAAAAACTCTGTAGAGTTTTCCATACTCTTGACTCTTTTGAATATGGTCTCCATGACCTTTGGTATAATTCCACCGCTACTTCCCGCTCCATTATAATCGGTGCCCATAGTATATGTTTTGCCAGAACCGGTCTTGCAAAATGAGGTGAAAATACTCAATTACAATTCACACGTCGAATAAATATATAGCATAAGTTTCTCAAATAATTTTTTTGCAATCATAAGGCTTACGTAACAAAAAATTAACAAATGAAAATTATACCTGACCATACGCTAGAACCGTGGCATTATATCCATTGAAGAGTGCATCAACGAGTGGTGCTACACAATCATCGTAAATCGTAGATGAAGGTTGTCCCGTGCTACCATACACATAATCATACGTAAACGAATGAGATCCAATTTGCACCTATCACACACAACAATGCACCAATTCAATCATAATCAATCTTAAAATTCAAAAATCAACAAATAAAATTGAAATAATGTAGCACCTGAGGTTCGCCAGGAACAACAGAAATGCAATCTGTGCAACCGAGGAGAAGTTCGGACGTGATCAAAGGCCGAATGTTAACGGCAACTCGCACGCTTTGTGTGGAATCTGTGTTCTCCATCTCAAGCTAACATGGAAAACCTAAATCCCGAAATTGAATGCGAAAAATCAATGCAGCATTGGATTGATCATAGATTTTGGAGCTGGTGAAGTTGTGGATTGTATAAAACAGGTAGAAATTGTGGGAGCTGATGAACGTTGAAGATGGAAGAGAATGGAAAATTTGTGTTGGAGAATGAAATGAAAGGGGTTTATGTTTTTGGAGTAACGGATATTTGAAATGAGAACGTGTGAGGTTTGTATTCAACTGCATGGGAGAAAAAGGCGCTTCGGTGTAATTCAAATACGGTATATCATCATCATCACGCGCATTGCACGTGTTATTCGGAATATGAGGAGTGCTGAATCTAGCGAGAAAAATTACCACGAAAATGTCCCGAACATAACAGTAACCAATAATAAAAGAGGATTGAGCGGAATTCAAGGAGGATGGATGTAAAAAAAAAAAAAAAAGAGGATTGCTAGATATAACGACAACAAATGTCGAGAATTTTTCACGAACGTGGCTCTACTAGTGAGTATACATGTTTTGCCTACTGCCTGCTTCACAAGATTAAATATATTTCACACAACATTCCAACCAAAAACCAGTCTCCATTCCTGCACTCTAGCTTTTCATCCATGCTTCCATTAAATCTCCAATTACTCCTGAAAAATGAAGGGAGAGGAAATGGAAGAGAGCAGACTTTCAATCGGTGGCCAACTGAATCAAACTCAGATAGTTGGAGTTCAACCGATGGAACTCGGTCTTCGACGGAGTGATGATGGAGAACTTTCCTAATGAAACGACGGTAAAGAACGATGAACAACGGCGAGGAAACGCTGACGACGGCGGAAAGTCTGAGAGACGACGACCGCAACCGCAATTTGTTTTGACGACGACTGCACATAGCCTTGTGTCTCTTGAGGAAGTTGAAAGAAAGGAAGTAGTTGAGGTTGAGAAAGGGGAAAAAGTGAAGAGGTGAAAAGTAGTTGAGGTTGATTTTTTAATGGGTCTAAGAAATGTCCTCCATCTGTCACTTTTTTATCAAACTATTCTCAATTTTCACATATATTAATAAATTTCAAATGTTGAGCTTAATTCATCTACTCAAATGAATATAGCTACCAAAAAGTTCACCTTTCATTTTAATCCATGAAAAATCAAAAATTGATCAAAGAGTTGGTATCCTCTTTCCATAAAGATCTATATATAGACTTCGTTTTTCTTGTTTTGTTTCTTTGAGGTTTTTTAACTCCTTATGTTCACCAACAAAAATAAATTAAATTTAACTTTAAAATTCGCAAGTTTTTAGAGATTTATACAAATCTTCATAACATACGTAACAAAATATATAAAAAATAATAATTTAAAGCCACACTCGGTAAAATCATCATCGTTAGTTTATTTATTGTAGAAAAGTTTCATGCAAAATATTGTCTATCGGAAATACGAAAAGACATAGGCTTATTATTTAATTAAACAAACGCCCATGAGGCTTGAAGGGGGTGGCCGTGAGGCTTCATTATGGTGGCGCAATATGCATGTCTTATGTAGGGATGTATGGTTTAACGCTATGCCAGTCGCTCAGTGGGAAATGGGAAACAAACGCTTTTCTGGTCGGAAGTTTGGATGGGTGGGATGTCATTTAGAGAAAGGTTTAGCAGGTTATATGACTTGTCGTTGTTTAAAGACAAATTTGTGTTTGATATGTGTCAGTTAGGGTGAGGTGAGGAGGGAGAGGCGTGGAGGTGGAGGAGGAGGAGGTCGTGGGAGAATTTACGTTATTACTTCATAATGTGATCTTAGAAGTTGACAAAGATGACAGGTGGCTATGGACATTGGATTCATCTAAAGCTTTCACTGTTCGTAGTGCCTATAATTTCCTGACAACTCAACATCCTATTGCGCAACCGGTGGTTGTTTCCTCTCTTTGGCATAAGGATGTCCCTCTTAAGGTTGTGTTGTTCGCTTGGCGGTTATTCCGAGACAGGTTGCCAACAAAAGACAATCTGTTTCATCGCGGTGTCATTGATAATGATTCTAGGATGTGTGTGGCTGAATGTGGTTTAGAAGAATCATCCCATCGTTTATTTTTACATTATAATGTTTTTGGATCTGTTTGCCACTTTATTTATAAGTGGATTGGCGTTGTTGCGGTCATCCCTTATAATGTGTCGGACCATTTTAATCAATTTAGTTATAGCAGTGATGTTTCTAAGGTGCGTCGTTCGATCATTCAAGTCATTTGGTTTGCTTCGGTTTGGGAAATTTGGAAGGAAAGAAATAACAAGATCTTCACCGATAAAGAATGCTCAGTAATACAGGTTGTCGACAAGATTAAGTCTCTTGCTTTTAGGTGGTTGAAGGGGAAATTTCCTACTCTCCCTTTCAATTATCATGGTTGGTAGCTTAGTCCTTTCACCATGTTGGGCATAAGTTAATAGTTTTTTCTTTCTTGTTTTGTTTTTTTGTACAGAATTTGTCTGTAAATACTCTGTTCACTTTGTTGTCTTCTCCTTAGTACACCTTGTGCTAGGAAAAACACTTTTTTATTGGTAATATATTCCATTTTATCCTTTTTCAATTTTTTTTTAATTAAACATATGAATATGATCGAGCATGTGGCAAGTCTAACTTAAATAATTCGCTAACTAGATGTCACTGTAAATAGCAACTTATTTTTTCTGTCAAATCTACTCTTTTTCTATCTATTTATCCATCAATCACATGATTCATATCCATCCCTTTACCAATGGTAAAAGTAGCGTTAAACATATTTGTTATCTCTAAAATGATCCATTACTTAAGTTTAGTCATAGTCTATATAGCCAATCCCATGGAAAAAAGCTTGGTTACTGTGATTGATAAGTTTAGTCATTACAATTGTTTTCCACTTAGTTTGGTCCTTTACATATATTTTATGGGATATTTTGAGAACAAGACACTTTCATTTTTCACATAACTGACATAAATCTATGCGATTATTACATCAACATAGTATTTAATCTATGAAACTCAAATATTCTAAACAAGGAAGCATATTTGTATCGGATATCAATATTCCTTTGATACTCACGGATACTCGTAAAAACACATGCACGAAGTTTCTAAATTAATTTTTAAATTGTTTTAAAAATATTTTAAGAAATACTTGTAGGATATTACATAGATACGCACATATACTTATAAGATATTTTTCAGATACAATATTATGAAAATCAGGGGCGGAGCCAGGAATTTAAAGTTAGGGGGGCCGAGTGCATAGAACATTTTTTTAGCAAAATTTTAGATACCTCTTGGCCGAACTCCGAATCACCATGACTGCTTTATCTTGAGAATCGAAGGGTTAATACAAAAAGATAACGACAATTGACTAAATAGAAGAACTTTTGTACGAGTGTGAAAGACATCAAATTTTTATCACAAGGGAATAAAATCAATTAAGGACTAAATTATATTTTAAACCACTATTTTTATTTTACATTTTAATTTGCTCATTTTTTGCTTTAAAATAGTCTTTTATTTTCCAAAGTTATATCGTTGCGTTTCATTCCTTTTAAAATATGTTGTGGAAAGGACCATATGATACAATTTAAAATAATATAACATATAAAACTAATGATATTAGTTGTCAATTAATTTAATAACATGATGAACATTTTAATTGGATTAATTGGGAGACCATAGCCTAATATATATTTTATAAAATATTCTAATATAGTTTAATTGTAGTACATATATAATTATTAAAATTATAGGGGGGGACCATGGCCTTCATAGGCCCCCCCCTCTCCCTCCACCACCGGTGTATACGATTTAATTTAAAATACGAAGTAAAATTGTCTCTCGATGAATCAGACTTAAAAATTATGTTTTTTTTTGGATTAATGTAACGAGTGAGAGGAGAATCAATAAGTTGATGTTTAACAAAATTTGTTTTGAATTACTTTAATGATGATTTTATTGTTGTCCTAACATAGCAACAAAAATAGAATATAATTTATACAAAAACTAAACATTTTCTATTTTCATCCAAAATATTATATTGTTTTTTTAGGAGCAATATTAAATTTTGTGAATTAATCGATGCATATTTTTCCAAGTATTTATATGTATATAAGTCTTATTATAAACAAATTATTATCGTATCTTAGTCTTAATATATCATAAATTTTAATTTTTTTGCATATATGTGTATTCGTATCATATTTGGACTGCGTATTTCAACTTCATAGCATTTAATTGAAGCCAATATTAGGGTAAAACTAAAAGAAGTACTAGTATATATGAATTTTTACTTCATAAATTTCAGAGGCAATTTAGTCAACAATGATATGTCATTGATGTGACTACGAACAAATTTGAAATTGACGTCCGAGATTACCATATTTAAAATATGGAAATGTTAACTCAAGAGCACAAATTAAAAAAACCAAAACTAAAAATATAATTTCAAAAATTGTGTATTCATTATTTTGAAACTTTAAAAAAATTCTTTTTAGTGTAAAAATTATTTTTTAATTTCATTTTTAACATGTGTTCTCTAAAAAAAAAAAACTTTTTAACATGTGTCTGAAGACAAGTTGGCATGCATGCCTATTGAAATATTGCGACAAACCATAACATACATTGGTGTATAAGTGTATTCCAAACTATTCATGTGTTAGCTCCGGATTCGAGCACGACTTGGTGGAACTTCTCATGATACACCCACTATGAACTTCTCCTACCTCGTTTCTAAATCAATTTTAATTTATTTTACTATATTTTATTCTCATTATAACTTAGAAGCATTTCAAAATACACTGTAAAATAAAATTATGTTTTCAAATAGTTAATTGATAGAATAGAAAAATATTGTTGAAAAGTTTAATGGACAAAGAAACATTAGATGGATCATCACAACAATGTCTTGATGTACAGTATGTAAAACAAATCAACACGTTCAGTACATGGAGAAATTAATTGGCAGTTGAAAATAACATGGTGGTAGGAGACATAGTGGGATTTTCACGTAGCAAGGCAAATGCCATACCCAAGAATAAAAACATTCCAACTCCTCTTTCATGGGAATAAAATGGGGAGATCATGGGTTAAAAATTGTGCAAAAGTATAATTTGTTCCCAGGTATATTTTTCTTTTACCTTTTACCAAACATAGGAAAGTGCATTCCCATCTTCATATTCCCAGGAATAAATTTTTTAACCCGGAAACAAACGCCCCCTAAGTAGTTTACTACATTAATCACATAATAAAGAGACGTCCTTGCAAAGTAAACTTATAAGACAAAGATGACATTTATCCATGTGGATGTTTATGAAATATAGAGAGTAAGCACGTGATTTGGGTGCTTGATATTGGAGGTGAAAATTTAACAAAAGATATGATAGAGGGGCCACTTCTCCCATTAGACTACATACATATATATGTCATGAGAGATTATTGCCTTGGGGTATATGAAGACCCTGTACGGATACGGGTGCGGGTACGATACGATATGGATACGCGATTTTTTTTTTTAAATTTAGGATACGTTAACAAAAATTTATAATAAAACTTATATGTATTCAAATACTTGAAGAAAATTAACATTGATTACTCTTCATTATTGTATTATTATAAAAGTTACCATTTTTAAAAAAATAATACATGTGACCAAAATAATTTTTTTTAAAAGTTTTCTTATAAACCATATTACATTTTCATATATTGCGATATCGAAAGAAACATCATTAAAAGAAGGGTCATGCTAACCGGTGCGGCACTGATTAAAGATGCTAAAAAAGGAAATTATTACGATAAAATGAAACATTTTTGACTTTTTTTAGTATTAATTACATAGTTTTCAATGCAATAACTACTATATAATTTCCTTTTTTAGTATCCTTAATCAGTGTCTCGGGGGCACCAGTTAACATTTCTCTTAAAAGAACTCAACAAAAATTTTATCTAATGTTGATTAACTGAATCAACTCTCTTGCAGAGTTCATCCACAAAAAGTATAATTTTAAGTGTTTCGTCGAGAAACAATTCTATTGATGCATATCTAAAATTGAATCATATACATCTATAATTAATTTTTAGAACATTGTCTCACTTTTTTACTCTTCATCTTTTTATAGGATACTTGTATGTGAAGTATCTTAGAAGTATTCTTGTGTATCTGTGGAGTATCACATAAGTATCCGATAAAATATTTATTAAAAAATAAAATAATTAATTTCGATACTTCGTGGGTACGTATTCCTGAGTATCTGTGGAGTATCGGTATCTGATACGGGTACGTTTCCCGTTTTAGAGTATTTGAACTTCATAGTGTAAGTTAAAGGAAAAAACATTTTAGCTGAGCATTCCCTAAAAGAAATCATTTTAACTAAGCATATAGGCTGGGATGTAAGAATCAAATCGATTCTAAGACAAACTTGAAAAATTTAATCCAAACCAATTGATTTAATTTTCTTTTTCTTGTTGGAATCCAAATTCAACGAATCAATTAAATTAAATCTCTGTCAATTTAGCTATCAGTTTCATGTGATTTAAAACTGGCCACTCACAACCCAAACCAGCTCTCTTTTATTTGACATTGTATTAGTAGTATTATCTTAAAAAATATGTCGTGTTTATGTAATTTTTAATCATTATATATTATAATTTTTATTTTAGCTCATTTACATGTTTGTATAGTATAAAATCTATACGGTGTTTGGTTAAAAGTTAAGTTTTTTTTTTACCAAGAAAAGTTAAGTTTAAAAAAAAAAAAATCAAACAAGTTTCTTAAATTTATAAAAATGTCAAATATCAATTGAATCAAATCAAACTAACTTATTGTTCATAGGTTTGGTTTGGTTTATATTTCACTAAAGAAGATTATAAAAATGTATCTTTGTCTTTTATAAAAAAAAAATAAACACTACTTCTTAACGTAAAACATACATTGAATTTATAAATCACTTCATATATGTTTTATTCAACTATTTATGAATCACTTCATATATATTTTGTTCAACTTTCACTTTTTAAAACAATATGCAATTTTGAACTCATACTAACCACAAAATAATACTTTTACACAATTTTACAAGACAAATATTAAACAGTTTTACACCAATTAAGCTTGTACTATAACATATTTTTTAAAATGGCAATGATAAACTAAATTGTTATTAAACATTAAGACACTATTTAGAAAGACATTTAATTTAGTTTAGGGTGAAGATCTCTTTTGTTACTTCACAATTTTCTTACAATCAAATTCAATATCTAACAGAAATAAAATTTAAATTAGCTAATGACATTTTTATATTAAAGATAAATTAGTCTTTCTGAAATTGATCCCCAACATTTTTATACTAGAGATAAACTAGTTTTTCTATTGTTATGAATCAATGATTATTTTGTCTTAATATCATAGACTAACTGGAGTTTTATTTTTATTAGTAACTAAATTGGATTGTAAAAAATATAACAAAATGTTAACAAATATCTTTAAAATATTGTTTAATCAATTAAAAGGGGTAACTTTTATATGAAAGATTGCATTATTACTTTTACATTTATTTATCTTATATTTTCAAGATTCAATTTTTTATAATAGATTCTTTAAACAATATCTTAAAGGAAAAAAAAATAGGCAAACAACTTTTTTTTTTACACCTTTTGTGTACATCCAATGTGTCAAGGGTATTTTAGTAATCTCACATCATACGGATTTCACTTGTGTACCATTGAGGTACCAATGATATATACCATTATGGTACACAAGTGCCATCCATCTCACCTAAGGTGGTCCATGTATAAAACTGTTAAGAGGCGGAAATGGTGCACTTTAACTTTACACATGAGATGGGATTGGATTAGGATTTATGGGAGCCACCTTTCCAGGCGCCACATAAATGAATGAATCTAACGATAAATATCTAATCTAATAATTCCTCTGTTCCAACCCAACATTTTAATTTTAATTACGTAAAACAGTGCATTTTGACAAGACAACAACAACTACAAGTAACAAATTAACCCCTCCCTCCCTCCCTCCCTCCCTCCCTTGACTTGGATTGGATGAGGAAGAATGAAAGAAAAACTTAGCCAAATCAAACCTTCTTTGCCTTTTCTTCCTCCAAGGGTAAATTCGTAATGTTAGTTTTCATGAACAACCTCTATTAAAATTTCTTCCAAGCGAAAATCATTCTATCTTCCAGAAGTATTGAAATAATTTCATTAATACAATTCAGGTACCTTAGATCTCATTTTTCTGTTAATCATATCCTTTTCTTTTCCCTCTTTTTTGAGGACAACAAGACATGGTGAAATTTTGACAACTTACTTGGCCAAAACTTTTAGGGTTTTGTTTAATTTTCCTTTTTTTTTTCCTCGTGCAGGTTTTATTTTTGCAATCCCGTTAAGAAACCGTGGCATTAAGTTGATTTAAGTTGCATGAACTTGTGCTTCAAGTCTTCAATTTCAACAATGGCGTACCCAGGTTCTATGCAATTTTCTCGTGACGTTAGGCTCAAAAGTAGTAATAATGGACCCCGTAGTTTTCAGCATCATGTATGTCTTTATTTTAATTTCAATTTTTAGCTACTTTTCTGTTCTGTATACTTTTAATTTTTTAAATCCAGAACGTTGAGTTTGGTTTCTGTTTCATTTGACAGAATCCGGCGCGGGTTGGAAGATTACATTTAGTCACCACAAATCTTTTACCGCGCACTTTGGTATGTTTTTTTTTGTCTATATTTTTGGTGCTAATTAGGTTTGAAAGCGTCTAGGTTACTGGCTGGAGTTGGGTCTTGACCACTCTATATACCTAACTGTTACTTTATCCTCTGCGAAAACTGACTCATTGAAAAACATTATTTTGGAACTAACAGAAGCAAGATTCTTTGTCACATCATCTTTTGCGCGGAGTACACGCCCCAATAAGGCACGCGTCTTCCAGGTGCAGTATTTTTGTATGTCGGTCTGCCATCCTACCGGGCGGTGGAGGGAGTGGGACTGCACTCATGAAATCTGCTTGTGTTGTTTTAACAAGGTCTGCCTCTCACTTTTTCCTGTTAATTCGAAAAAGTTTCCAGAATTTAGTGTGTATGTTCATATATATGGTTTTGTAATTCTTGTGTTTTTTTTATCTTTTCACTATGAAATAGTGTTTGCTAGGACGGACGCCTTTGATTTTTGTGTAACAAAATTTTAGTTTGCCGTCTTTCTCTTAATATTACATTTATATACTAATGCTTATGCCATTGATAATATTTTCTATATGTCTTCTGAATTTATGTTAATGGTTTACTATAATCAGCTTGTACTTATTGTCTGGAAGCATATAAATATTTATTATAGCATGGTAGACCAGTGAGGTTTTCTTTGATATATTTCTCAATTCAGTTGGACTCATCATTAAACCACCAGAGGTTTTCTAGTGTCAAACTAACCACAGTAGCATACTAGCATGATTGTTTCCCCCTCCTACCCCATCTGATTTTTGGCAAACGTTTATTAGCTTGTTGACATATATTTTGGAGTAACTTAAATCTGCTGCACCATATGTTTCTTTGACTTTTATGATGTGACATAATCTAAGTTTGCAGTTTTTTTCATCATGTAACTCATGTACTATACTGCTTATGCCATTAAAATTTTTTGTATGTCTTCCGAATTCGTGATAATGATTTACTATAATCAGCTTGTAGTTGTGGTTTGGAAGTGTAGAAACATTTATTATAGTGTTGGGAGCAATGAGAGAAGCGAGCTAATTATTAGGACCCTTAAGAGACCAGGACATCACATCTCCACCCAAGAGACCTCGACGCCACATATCAATGTGGGATATTGATGTTTGAGGGAAAAGATTGTTGTAATTTAAGTGTGAGTTGTTGGTTCCACATCGGATAATAATTGGCTAAATGACACACACAAACATACACCAAGTGCCTTAAGGTTTTAGGTGAAGATGTGGTTTCAAAGTCTCTTAATGATTCTGGTCATTACCCATTAGCTCGTTGTTGCTCTCATTCTCCCCAAGACTCCCCACGTATGGTATTTCAATGATTTCTTTGGTATGGTATCTTTCTCGATTTAAATTTACTCATCTTTAAACCACCTGCTACTTACTAGTCATTCGTGTAGTGTCAAACTAAGTTGTATGTTTACTCTCAGCGTACCCCCATCCAACTTTTGGTATCTATTTATTGGCAGGTTGACATATATTCTGGAGCAACTTAAATCTGTGCATTTGTTTCCTTTTTCTCTGAGGAGTGAATATAGATTGGCATTGAGTTGAGCCACTGAGATTATGTTAAACAGCATATGAACTTGTAAAAGTAGTTTGCAAGATGATATTATGATACATTTAATTTGTTTCTTTGTGTTATTTCTGAAGGAGGAAGACTGATATCAATTGTTGTTAAGTTTGTATTGTTTCTTGTTGCATCTCTTCCTTTGTAACCGATTATTCAATGCTTAATCTACGAACAACTTATTTTTAGATATTTATGTAGGTCATATGATTCTTTATTGGGAAGCCCTATTTTGCTTCGATTGATTCCAGCCCTTGGTATTATTGCCTTTGCTGTTTATGGGATTGAGCCACTACTTCGTCTCAGCAGGATTCTATTTTTTCAAGTAATTACCAACTTCCCAAACTTTTTTATTTCTTTATTTCTTCCAAACCTTTTTTATTTTTTCATTTCTTCCAAACAATTAGCACCTTTTCTGATTTGTGATACTTTTTCAGAGGACTGACAGCAGTTGGAAGAAAAGTAGTTCGCGATATGTCATGACATCTTATTTTCAGCCGTTATTATTGTGGACTGGGGCAATGCTCATATGCAGGTTTGTTTTCAGATTTGTAAGTATACCCGTAAGTGCCTGACAGTGTTGACTGATCGTAGCATTATTTGTTTCAGGGCATTAGATCCAATAATCCTGCCATCTCAGACTAGTCAGGTCGTTAAGCAACGACTGCTTAATTTTGTGAGATCTTTGTCAACAGTAATTTCATTTGCTTACTGTTTATCAAGGTATTTATTTCTAGATGAATCGTGACTAGCAGAATAAGATTTTTTTTATTTTTTTTATTTTATAAATGGTTTTCTGTATCAATTTCATTTTCTACTATCTTAAACAACGAATCTAAGATATAGATATGCTCCCCTCAATGCAATTCTATAATCAGTTTGCATTTCTACCTGTTATTCCTTCTGTCCCTAGTCTTTGGTCTCTTATAGTTTGAGCACACATATCATGAAATAGTTAATCTAGACAAGTATGGACCTTTTTACCCTTAATTTATTTAGTAAAAGTAAGATTTCATTTAATGCTTGCTTTTGGTTTTTGAAAGGGTACAAATGGAAAAACATGTTTAGTTTTGTATGTTGTTTGTTTCTGAATACACTGTAAGTTTTGGAACAAAAGTAGAAAGCTTAAAAGACCACAGATTAGGGACGACGGGAATAGTAGTTACTACCAGTTACGGTTTTCTGCTTTGTATCAATCATGAAGAGATACTGCATTCTTAGTATTAAATGTGTATCGGGTCCTGATTACGTTTAAATATTAATGTTATATGGTTTATTTCTTGTTTTCAGCTTAATTCAACAAGCTCAAAAATTCTTTCTGGATGCAAATGAATCCAGTGATGCAAGAAATGTATGTTTATGTTACATTTTCATTTACTTCTTTGTCAGTTCTTGTCATTATCCACTTGACGTGTCCATAATGTTTCTCTGCCAAAGTACTGCTGAAATAGTTATTTTTGTTGTCTTTTGACGTTCATATGAATACTTGAAATTATAATATATATATATATATATATATAGACACACACACACACACACATATTTAACATCACTAGAAATTACGATTAGGATTATACTAGACATATAGGAATAAGAATTTGATTGTTGAAATATTCACTTGTTTTTTCATGTATGAATTGAATGTTTATATCAAACCTCAGTTTTCTGTTTGAATCTTTCTATTAGGGACCCCAATATCGTTAACCTATTTATGGCATCTCATTTAAGAAAAAATGATTGACAGATGGGCCTTGATTTTGCTGGGAAAGCAATATACACTGCTGTTTGGGTTGCTGCTGTGTCATTATTCATGGAGTTGCTAGGTTTCTCCACACAGAAGTGGTTAACTGCTGGTGGTTTGGGCACAGTATTGCTCACTCTTGCCGGTCGAGAGGTACACCATTGTTTATTCTCTACTGTCTACTATGTAGTAGTATAGTTTGTTTTCCCCATATTCATTGTGTTTAGTGGATAACTATGTAAGAAAAAGTCTTCTAGGTGTACAACCAGTAGCCATTATCAATTAAATGAACTTTGTCGGAAAACTAAATAAACTATTCAATACTTTTGTTATTGTCATTCTGAGTTCATTCTTGCAATTAACGCAGATATTTACGAACTTCCTTTCAAGTATAATGATCCATACAACTCGGCCATTTGTATTGAATGAGTGGATTCAAACAAAGATTGAGGGATATGAGGTTTCTGGCACAGTTGAGGTTTGTATCTACCTTTAAATGAACTTTTACATATAAGGATTATAATGTTTGATCAGTAGTTATTTTTATTTATTAAATGGGTGGTCCCCACAATCATTTGACATATAGAAGATCTATTACCATTGATGCATTTCCTTCTTTGCATTAGTTCTGCAATGATGTATTAAAATTTCATCTTTTTCTAGCATGTGGGCTGGTGGTCACCAACTATTATCAGAGGTGATGATCGTGAGGCAGTTCATATTCCTAATCACAAGTTCACTGTCAATGTTGTGAGAAATCTGACTCAGAAATCTCATTGGCGTATCAAGAGCTACATTTCTATCAGTCACTTGGATGTTAACAAAATTAATGTGAGCATTCTCATTTCTCATGCTTTAACAACCTGGTCAAACAATTTCTGATGCTCATATTTTAATGTGAAAACTGGCGTAATCTCCATTTCGTTTTCTTCATGCAGAATATTGTAGCTGATATGCGCAAGGTTTTGGCTAAAAATCCTCAAGTGGAGCAACAGAAATTGCACAGAAGGGTCTTTTTGGAAGACATTAATCCTGAAAACACAGCTTTGAAGGTAAGTGTCTGCTCTGTTCATTTTTTGTGTGTGTATGTTTTACATATATGACACTGTCTTTGGTTGGGTCTATTGCACGTAATGATAGGAATATAGTATATGTAGACCGTAAAATTCAAGCAGATTTAGTCAAATGAGAGAATTCTTTGGGTTGTTATCTATGATAGGTTAGTGCGACTAAGGCATAAGGGGAAACCTTACCACAGTTCACATAGTAATAAAACCTATGGTGCATGAATGTTGATGGTAAAGAACCTTTAAAAAAAAAAATTTAATGTTTTAATGGGCGGCTGCACAACATGAGATAGGATTAGAAATGGATGCATTATTAGAAAAAAAAGCTTTTGCGGCACTTTTTTGGGAAAAAGATGGCGTAATCTCTCTTTATGTGATTTGGTCAAGTGTGGATAAGACTTGTAAAAAGTGCAATGAGGAGAGTATATCGAATAGAGGGTAGTCTAATAGTTAGGTATAGAGAGACCTAGAAAACTAGAGGCCGAACCATTGACAAGACTAGATTGGTTTGTCTCTTGACACAATTTATGAGAAAACATTGTTGTTTGATCCATGGAGTCTACTTAGCTCAGCCTAGTAGGAAATTGCTTTATTGTTGTTGTTGTTTCACTTGTTGTTTATCAATTTACCATATCTTACTAACGGTCCTTTGGATTGCAGATATTGATATCATGCTTTGTGAAAACTTCACATTTTGAGGAGTACCTTTGTGTTAAGGTAAACTACTACATACCCGAGGCAATTGCAGTTTCTTATGGCGTAATACAATTATATTTTATGTTGACAAATTTTGTGATGATCACTTAGATCCTGATTTTTCGTATATGCCAGCAAATTATTAATTATCAGTGAATCATTTCATTCTTATTTGCAACTGATATCTATCACTGATTTTGTAATTTGCTGTACTTAGACTTCTGTTTGTGGGATTTCCTGAAATTGGTTGTTTTTACATGATGCTTATTTTGTGGATATTTGTGAATATTCGGACCTGTGAATATTTGAGTTACTTACGATTTCATCGTTCGAATCAAAATGCATATGATGTTGGTTTAAATAGTACAGGTCCTAATTTAAGAAGGAAATAAATGAGAATCACTATAATAGGAGGGATTGTCTATACGAGATGCTGCGATTTTAGTAATGAAATAATCTGCAGCTGTCCTACATATAATAATACAGTAGTTACGATACAACCAGTCAGTAAATGACTGATTCTCAGCCACGACCACGATTTGGTATCTTTGCCTTTTACAAATGTAAAAAAACAAATTCTTATTTTAATTTCTATCATATCATTTATTTGCCATCTTGACTTCTTGGAACTTTCATGCTCCCTTGTGGGGGTGGAAAAAGAGTATTACTTAATTATGAAGTCATAAATTCAGCGTTATTGGGTTTCTTCGTTTAAGATCATTATTATTCTTATATAAGTCACATGATTCTGTTTTTCCTACTAAATATAAGTGGTCTAATTAAGGTTATTGTCGTTTAATGAAACAGGAGGCAATCCTTTTGGATCTTCTCAGAGTTGTCAGTCATCATCGAGCCCGGTTAGCCACTCCCATCCGGACAGTTCAGAAAATATACAGTGAGCCTGCCTCGGAAAATATACCCTTTGGGGATTCCATTTTCACTCGATCCAGAGCAGCAGTGAATCGCCCGTTCCTACTAATAGAGCCACCGTATAAAGTTAATGGTGAAGATAAAGCTAAGCCGTCAACTCGTTCAACTCGTGGCAATGAGGAAAAAGATGCCAAGGTTGATGAACCTGTGGCATCAGACTCCTCCAAAAGTGATGAAAATTTTGCAGGAACATCAACTTCTCCATCTAGTGTAAACTCCAAGGATAAGTCCAAGTCAAAGTCTGATGCCCAAACCCAGAACATGGGTTCTGATAGTTCAGTGGAGAAGACCTCCAAAACAATGCAACCTAAAAAAGAAACTGCAGGAGATGTAGGAAAAGGAAGCACAATTCCTGTACCTAAAACCCCTGCACATAATGTTGTATCTGAAACTTTGCCTGTCATTACTAACCATGAGTCTAGCAGGGCAGACACTGCTTCTGCTACTTCACAGTCAAAGCAAGATGAAGAGAAATCCTCGGTACCATCATCAGCAGTTAGACCTCCCTTAGAAGAGAATATTCTTCTTGGGGTTGCACTTGAAGGCTCAAAAAGAACGCTTCCAATTGAGGAAGAAATGAATCCATCTCCTAACTCGGCTGAGTCACAAGAGTTTGCTGTCCAACGGAATGGGAATGGACCTCCTGCTAACAAAGATAAGAAGGATGGTCCAACCTCTTCATTTCCAAATGCTAAGCAAAATGACTAGATTGGTAGCAAATAAACGGAGTAAAAGTTGACATTTTAGTTTATGCCTTAGGTTGAAGTTCTGCAGAAAATGATCCAGCTGTCTTTTTTAAGTTGGAATTATAAAGTATCTCTCTTGTTGATTGCGCATATATGTACATAATTATCAATTCATGATTTGTTGTATTATTGTATCTCATTGAGAACCTGTTTCCTACTCCGAGAATTTGCCATAGTGTTGTTTTAAATTATAATAAAGAGAAGGAAATTATAGTATTGTAATCTATATTATCATCTCATTTAGATTATCGCGGGCAGATGAATTGGAGCAGTGCATTTGAATATTGTAACCAGCATGTGATTTTGTTTAATGCTCCGATAGGTAAAGAGGGGGAGGGAAAGTATTGATTATTCTAGTTTTGTTTGTGAACTTTTGGCCCTTCAAGTTATTTTTGAGTTAATTAAGTCTCATTGTTTTAAAAACTCGGTAAATATAGCCTTACTGGCAACTGCTTTCTATCTTAGTTTGTATTATTTGGGGTTTATATTTGAGATATGAAATAACATTTTAAGTTTAAAAGTTGAACAAAGTAAAATTTTGTTCAAATTTACAAAGATTAAGGCTAATGATAAAGGTTTCGTGTGAACAAAATGTAGGATTTTTATTTATCTAGAACGAAACTTGAGTTTTCATTTCGTGAGTGTCAAGTATAATAGGAGTACTTCCTTAAAAAAAAAAGTATAATAAGAGTACTTTGAATATCTAATAGATTCAATTTGCAATAATTTTAAAGGTGAGGGAGTAAATTTGCTAAAAAAAGTTATAGGACCAAAATCACACATCAACTATAGTAGATAGACTAAAGTGACATTATCGCTACATTTTAAGGATAATAAGTAAATACTGCATAAGTAAATATCCCATTGCTCCCGCAGATTAATTTCTCAAAAAGTCAATAATGCATTCTAGTTTATGAGTTGCAAGTAAAACTTAGTTAACGATAGTAGCCTATAATCAGACATGTGAAGTTTCCTGAAATCATCTGCCAAAATCACTGTATGTCTGTATCACAAGATGTTCGCATGAGCCGGAGATTGAACAATTATTTATATTGCAATATACGTACAAAAATCAAGGGAACTTAATTAATTTTTCTAAAATTCAACTTTATCCCCTCATACCATTTGTAACAAACCTTTCAGTTTTCAAATTGATACAATTATGATTGATATGATGCTGAGTATTGAGCCATGTCATGATTTCATTCCATGTCAACTTTGTTAGATCATGTTTGTTTCGCCACTCGGACCCACCCAAACGCCGTTCAACAGCATGCAACTTTTCCCCTTTCCCATTCATCTATTGGAATGTGAGATGAGTTCAGAAGAATTTAGATAAATGCACCCTTAATTGCATGAATTGAAAAACCAACAGAATACCCCTGCAAGTAGAATTTGAGGGAGAAAAATTGTACTCCATTCTGAGTAGAACAACTCAAATATTCAATACTATAGGATAGTTAATAGTATGACAATTTTAGTTACATCAGGTTGTATTTGGAACTTTCGTTATTTATTTTTGAAAACTTGGTATCCCGCCCAAGGACCGAGGATGTATTTAGAACTTGATTTGTTTATAAGGCGAGCATTCTGTCAAAGAGAAGCACTCTTCCGGTCTTTGGCTATCTTACATCACGGCACGAAACTATAGAAGCCATAAGTGCAATTAAGCTAAATATCAATTTACATCTGCTAAAACTTGTTTCAATTAAGCTCTACACATGCAATCAGGAGCAGGATACGTATATATTGATTGCTTCTCCTTTCTTAATCTTATCTGGCCTTGTCTGTTCTTATGTCCATCAAGAACTGCACGCTGAAATTCTGACCAGCCTATGCTCTTATTCTGAAATAGCTGGCCCAAAAGTGCCATGTTTGGTCTGATAGTCTTCATATTCTTATAAGCACGATGTGCCACCTGAAGATGCAAAAGATATTTGGTTTAAATGGTAAAATTTTGGGGATTTCCTACATTTCTTGCACCGATACATAACATATAATAAGTAGTTATGCGATGTAACTCTTCAGTTGTTATGTTTCAAATATATTTAACAATGCTCTTACCAGAGCATTGTGCATATTGCCCGGAGAAGCAGAAATGAAGATGTCACTGTGCATGCTCACATAATAATCAACAGCAGCTAATAGCGATGCCTTTCCATTAACCTTGGCCAGTGTCTCAGCAAAGACTAGACTCTTCTTATCTTCCATAAAAGGAAATAACGTGCTTAAAGTTTCCAACCTAGCTTTTCCACCATAAACCTAAAAGCATAGAATCAATCCAGACTAAGTTCAAAAGTAAACCATAAAATGACAATGCACAAAGATATAAAAATTGTACTAGATTATTTATCAATAAATATTGCGACGCAATTAATCTTTGCTGTTACATAATCACAATATATCCTGTCATGAGCTGGGTAATAAACCTTGTGGGAAGCAAGATAAAGTCGTGTTCTGTTGTTGAACCCCAAAGCAGCTAGGAGCAGTCCAATCTCTTCAGGAGTCAGTGGGCAACGCCCCTGATTTCTCAACTCTTCATCATTGAATTGGGAATTCAATACTCTTCCCTGCCAAATCACCTGCCGGTATTTAGCTAGAGCAAGTTTCTCAGCTTTACCCCCACCAAAATCACAAGCTGAATGGGCTGCCATATCCTGCACATGTTGGTGACCATTAATTAACTAACAGGAGCCTTAATTTTCTGAAAAAACATAACTTGTCATTTATATAATTGGATCACAAGGAGAATTCAAGATGAAATATGCGGTTCCTTAAATTCCAGTTAATACAAAAAGTCTTCACAACTGAACCAGATTTTTTGTTCTGCAGAAGTGTGTATAACCAGTGCTCTACAATAGGAGGATAAATCATCGTTCAAATTTCAAACACATGAAAGCATGCTAATACATTCACACACACGCACAGGCAATACAAATATGTAGTTCCTTCAAGATGTAGTTACACCTAAAAAGTATTTAAAACAGATTCAACATGCCTTTTTACGTAGAAGCATCAGTGGTAGCAACTAGCTGCTTCACAACAGAAGCATAAATCATCAACTTATCATTCAAGCACACATGCAAACACAATTACAGAAACAAAAATTGAAAAAACATTGGTGCTAAATATATTTGAACTGATTACTCTACTTAAAACATATGAAGCAGTTAGTCTACTAACATGCAATTTGTCGCATAACAAACCATATTCCGCTTATAATACTGTAATCACAATGCAATAATAAGATTTTCCAAGTGAAATTAGAATGACAAGTGACCCATAATTTTTTGAATCCTGGCAAAATGCAAATGAAGACTGTACTTTATCAAAACGCAGATGCAACACAACAAACTTCCCGATTTGCTGTTTTCCAAGCTTATCGGCTTCCTCTGGCAAATAGTCATTTGATTCTGCTTGGTTGATACTAGCATTGTAGCGAAGGCGCTGAACAAGGATATCTCCTAATTCCTTGATGTGTGGAACAAAGTTCAGCGCTTCAAAGTTGACCTTACAACGGAGACGCTGGATGTCTGATGGTAAGCCGTTGAATGTCAAGCGATGAGAGAACGGTGCAATGGCAGCAACACCATAACTGTATCAACGAGAAAATCTACAACATTTGAAAACAGGTATTTACATAAATAATGCATATCTAAAGGAAGACATTGAGTGGCTTATGGCGCTCTGTAAGCATACTTAGTATTTTATATACATCAAAGAATAAATTACAATGTGATATTTATAAGAATGAAGGTGGACCTTGGCACGATGAATGGAGTTGCTACCGTGTGATTAGGAGGCCGTATTTTGAGTTATTAAAAAAGTCTGTTACAGATGCGAGGTAAGAATGGCTATAATAGATTCACGATGAGTCCAACCTTCCCTAAATTCTGCCATGGAAGGGCACTTTACAGCACTATATTTGAACTAGGAAGAAAGCAGTTCCTATAACAAAAAATTGTAAATAACTCAAACTATATAAATTCCAACATTGGGACTATAAGAAAACTTCCCACATAACCCTTGGAAGAACCAAAGAATTTTTTTTTCTTAGATCCTAGGTATATCCTTGAGTTAGAGTTACTAAATCAATTATCCCCTGACAACTATTTAAGTCAATAAACTATGGCAAGTGATAACAAACAAAGAAAATAGGCATTTGACAACAAAAAATATATGCCTGCTTGTAAGTTCACTGAGACCACGGAGTAGTTGTTAGATTGAAAATATGGATGGGTGACAGACAGACAGGTGGCAAGTGGCAACAAAGACATAATATGTGATGGAAATAGTATTATTTATATAACTTGTCTGGAAATCATTTATACTTTGAATAGATTAACTCTCTAGTCTCTTTATACCACTAAAAGTTAAATATTTTCTGTTATTTTCTATAGATAAATGAAGCCTTAAACGGAAATTTTTGTCCTAAAAAACAACACTGACTTGATTGGTACAAGAAATCTCCAATAAGCCTAGTGCCTCATTTCATAAATCCACCCAGAATTTTTTCTTAAACTGTCCTTATTTATTTTTCCAATAGATTATGAGACAATAATTGATGGGAAATTGAGATTAATTGTCCATGCTCAATATTGAAGCTTATACATACAGAGCATCAAAACCTACAAATTATATCATGGAAATCCATTCTAAGGGCTAGTTGCAACTTGCAAAAGCTTCTAAGTCAACACATTTTCTACATAATGGCAAAAACATAAATGAATTTCTGGGAAAAAATGAGGGTACATGGCAGAATTTGAGGTTAAGTGATTCATATACCTCTGAAGTACCGGCAATACATTTTCTATATACCAATCAGCGGTAGCATGAACTGGTGCTGTTTTAATTCTAGTAGCTCTAATGCCTGTGGCATAGTACTCTCTTGTGCTCCAAGAGTACTCACCAGGAAGCTCTTTCACTATAGATACTTCATCACGAAGAACATCAATGAAGTGATCAACGTCAAATATATCTGCAAATGAACTGCAGAAACATAACAACTCCATATAAATGGCTGGTATAAAAAATTGAAGACATAAAGGTTGCAAAAATAGCCCACACTGGATATACCTTGAATCTTGCCAGACAGGATTCACTTCAAAATGCGGGATCACCAACGTTACATTCAAAATTTTAGCAACAGCAACAGCATCACATATCTTTTAAATAGAAAATGTGGGAGACTGATATTAGAATAGTGATTAGAATATGTCTTTTAAGGTTGTGCACAGTTCTTAAGAAAATCATTAAGTGTACTAATTTCTATGATAAAATGAGTGTCATTTGCTAAAGTAATTTTAGTAATATAGTAGTTAGTACGTAGTAGAGTAGTTAAATGTGTTTAGATACAATACAGTATAAGGATATATCAGTGGAAAAAAAGTAATTAATACTTCATTGGAAATTTAAAATTACGAGACAAGTAAAAATTCCAAACATGACACTAAGGGGGGTGTATTGGATTAAGATTTTAAAAGACTATTTTGTCAAACAAAATCCTGAAGATTTTAAAAGATTTTGTGAGATTATAATGATTTCGTTGGATTTTAAAAGACTTTTTTTAAATGACTCTTTACAATTAGGATTTTGAAAATGGATTTATAATAGAGATTTTTTAAGATTTCAACGGACTTTATAAGATTTTAGGATTTGAAAGGATC
>Ga0228711_1000687_pt1 | contig 44296 bp, 21 predicted proteins | sample MedpolnodulmetaG_2_FD_177996 | JGI IMG/M metagenome (GOLD analysis project Ga0228711, IMG submission 177996) | Root nodule microbial communities from Medicago polymorpha collected in Santa Monica, California, United States - brown nodules | ecosystem: Host-associated > Plants > Roots > Nodule...
TTTAATTTCAAAAAAGATTTTATAAAAATTCTGGAATAAAAGTTTAGAAAAAAAATCTGAATTTTTTCTATTAAAATTCTGAAAAAAAAATTATGGGAAAAGGTTATCTTTTTTTTTTTTAAGTTTAAATTTTTTTTTTATCTAAATTATGAAAAAATATTTTCAATTTTTTATTTAAAAAAAATTCAGAAAAAATATTTTCAATTTTTCAATTATGGAAAAATATTATCTAAATTTTTATTTTCAAAAAATATTATCTAGTGTATTGTTTTTTTTTCATTATGAAATTTTTTTCCAAAATTTTAATTTTTGTATAAAAAAAAGAACTTTTTAATTGTAAAAGAAAAATTTGAACTTTTTTTTTAATTTCAAATAACCGTAGTGTGTAGTATTTCATTGAAAGATTGAACATATCAATATGCTCAATATCAATATGCTGACGTGAAAAGAATGACAAATACCTTTCAAGAGAAATTAGGTAAAGGAGGATTTAGTGATGTGTACAATTCAAGCTTACGTGATGGTCGTCAAGTAGCAGTGAAAATAATAAATTATTCAAAGGGTGATGAAAAAGATTTCATAAATGAAGTAGAATTAGTAAGACCTCACATGTGAAGATCGTTCACTTTTGGGTTTTTGTTATGAGAACAAAATTAAAGAGCACTTATCTATGACTTCACGTCCAAAGGATCATTGGATAAGTTCATCCTCACTAATAGACCTTCTAAGAGTTTGTGTGTCAATACCTTATTTTTTATGTAAATTTATGGTTATCTCATTAGTTGTCATACAAATGATTGTTCAACTAATACAACTTTTTTTTTTATCTTTTATTCATTGCTAGTTATTTATAGTCTTATTTAGTTTATGTTTCATAAGTTAGGATTGGTTCATCTATTTGTTAGGGGAAAAGATAAGTATAGCGAAAGTTTTTTTTTCCTGAAATCATCCTGGGAAGTGTTAATTAGCTATACATGTACCAGCACCAGCATGAATGCCGCAAAAGAAGTAATTAAAGTGGGAGCAAAATTGTGTTAAAATACACTATCGTGGATTTCTCGTGGAATTTTCCTTCGCTTGATATAGCATCCTTCATTTGTTAGTCTTGTGGTTAGTTGGTTATATAAGATTTGACAATTTAAATTAATTATTGACAGTTTATTTTAATCTTATTTGTTTTACATCGCTGCTATTAGACTCTGAGTCGAAATCTGAATAACTTGACTCATGACCAATGCTAAAACTCTTAAAAAAATTTAAAAAAGTGAACATAATTCAACATTTCCTTCTTATGTTTTTTTTTTATCATCTTCACTCAACAACACGGCAAATGAGCAATAGAGATTAAAAGAGACTACAAACAACTTCAAAACTAAAATCAACCATACAAATATAAAACAATCTGCCTAAAAACCAATACAAAATAATCGGTTATTTTCATAACGTATTTAGCTAAGTTTTGTATCAATATCCGATGATACTCAACAGCTTCTATTTTGATATGTTGTATCAACATCTGATTATATATATATATACTCAACAAATTCCATTCACGTTAGCTGATTCTTTCTCTTGGTTTGATGGATTGGTATCTCTCTAAACACGAAAATAACAAAATCTGATGTCAATTTCCTCTAAGATTTGTTCATAGTTGTGGACAATCTATTTCTAACTAATCATACTTAGTATAATCTTTAGTAGTATACGCAAGCTAGTAGTTGAGGAAAAATTCTTTGGGTGTACGTACTCCTATAGAAATGAAACCACGTTAAAGAGCCAACACTGGTCCCTTCACTTTCTCATTCTCACACTGTCACAAACACTCCCCCCTCGGTTCATGTGGGAATATAGTTCTTTTCACTATTTATTGATATTCACATTTTTTTTTACCTTGGTTACTGTTTTAGTCATTTTCAATCAGGAATATAGGTGATGTCCACCCTCGGTTCATGTGGGCACATCTATATATTAAGAAAATCGTATTGTATATATATTTTAGACCATATACATGTTAGCATCCATCACTCTATATTTTTTATGAGAACTTACCAAACACTGATCTTAATATAGTAGTATGAAATCAAAGAACAGTACTCCCGTTAAAAAAATACTAGGGCTTGAATTGTAAAAAAAATATATTATGGTTTGATTTGAGTCTCACAAGTGATTTCTTTTGAATGACATGATACAGCTAATACTTGAATTAATAGAGGCTGAGTTAACAAAATAAATATATCAATTTAATTGATTTTTTTACGTAATATCAATTTAATTGATATGTATAAAAGAAAATTATTCTTCGTATTATTGGTTTGCTTGTTATGCCTAGTATTAGAAAATATATACAATATGCTTTTCTACCTTCTATTACTTTGTATGTGTTTGGCATGACATGGAGTCGGCGAAATCACAACAAAAATTTATGTTGATGTGAAAATACATTTTAGAGTTTCTCCTTTTTCACGTCTACAAACTACCAAGATGTGAATTTGCAACATACACGTCAAACCAAACAGACTATTTATGAATTTCCTACTTTTTATCACCTATCTTATTTTTTCCCGATCTCCCTATTAAACCAATCTTATAGATTAAGATCCTCCATGTTGAATTAAATATGAAAAACTAATTTGGAACATATGAAGAAAAAGGAGAGAGTTTTGGAATTAAAAATAGGGAGAAAGCTTCATAAAAATTAGAAAACATTGATCATGTGCTCTTCTCCAATCTTACACATAGTTTGATCATTATTCTACAATCAATCAAAAAGTTTGATAAGAAAACAAGAAAGTAAGTGGTTTAACTGAAAAGATGGAGCAAAATGGCCCCTCCCATCATGCATGCATTATCAAACTTTTTTCTTGATGCAAACCAAACAAGTAAATTTGGCAGGTAATAATAATAACCAGAAAGAAAGGAAAAAGTTTTGCATGATTAATTTCCTTTTGCAAGCTTTGTGCCATTCAGTTCTAATCCAACTACACTAGTGAGTTTTGCTGTTTTCATGCAATAGAATAGGTAATTACATAATCAACCCTAGTGGGGCTCACATGCCCTTGAAAGCGCGTGAGGTCAAGGCACCGTCCATTTCCTATTGAGTGTTGAATTGAATAGCAGACAAACGTAGACACAACGTTACACAAAAACCCGAACCTCTTTTTTCGTTTCTTGTCTCCACTACGTAAGTATAAAAATGAAAGGGTAAAATAGATATTTTCATTTCTGCATGTATGATGAATGGGCATAATAATCTATTAATGTATCGAAATTTCATGATATTTTTTTTATTGTGAAATACGTCATTCGACATATTCACTAACATTAAAAAGTTTAGTTAATATTGTTATATATGTCTTTCAATGTATTTATTTACTGTCATATCAATGTATATAAATATTTACTAACTAATATATCAATCCCTATAAAAAAATGGTTACAGTCATCATTGAAAAATTATTTTAACGTCAAAGATTATATCGACTAACAAAGCGCACAACTAAAATCAATTTTAGAATTTGATATATTGAAAGATTATTGTGACTACTCGTTACACATTCGTAACTATTCGCTCAAAAATAAAATGAGATTAAAGTAATTTGATACATCTAAAAGTTTTTTGTGAGATTTGGTTCTCGATCTATAAAAAGTAATTTTGAATAAGATATGTTGAATATGAAACTATTTATATATAAATATATAAAAGTGAGTTGAATAAAAATGCCTGAGGTTAAAGATCAATTCTTTGGTCAAAAGTTACAATTCTATACAGGGGTTAAAAATGTCTGAGGTTAAAGATCAATTTTATTAAAAATTAAAGTTAATTATAATCAATTCTATATTTTTGTAAAATATAAAATCAATTTTATACTTTGAAAATTAATTTCACATCCTCCATAAGTTCAAAAAAAGAACACTAAAATCGCAGTTAAATCACGATAAAATGAGTTACCTTTAGTCACATTTATAAGTAAAAAAAACAGGTGTTTAAGTTTAATGAATTATTAATGTTCTTCCTTTGCTTATAAATGTGACTCAATGGAGTATTAAACTAAAGTTGTTGGGGGAATCCGGAGAACTCCAGAAGCGATAATGGGCTAAACTTCCAGGCCCCTAATAGACTTAGACATCACATCTCCACCCAAAACCTTAAGGCATCAGGTATATGGATCCCCTCTCTTATATATCCAACGTTTCCTCCATTCCTAGGCGACGTGGGACATAATCACTCACACTTGAAATCCAACAACCCCCTCAAGTGTGAGTCACTCACATCACTAGCCTGATCCACACTAGGATCCCGCTCCCGCTCCCCATCGAGCCTAACCAGGGCTTTGATACCAGTTGTTGGGGAGTCCCGAGAGCTCCGGGAGCGGCAATGGGCTAAACTTCTAGGACCCAAAAAGAATTAGACACCATATATCCACCCAAAATCTCAAGGCATAATGTATATGTGTCCTCTCTCTTATGTATCCAACGTTTCCTTTATTCCTAGTCGATGTGAGACATAATCACTCACACCTGAAACCCAACATAAAACATTATCTTCCTCTCATATTACATCATATAATTAAAAAAATATAGGGTTGAATATATTTTTGGTCCCTATAAAATTGGGACCTTCTAAGTTTAGTCCTTACTTAATTTTAATAGTTCTTTTATCCCCTATAAAAAAAATTTGCACTCAATTTTAGTCCTTACTAAATCTAAATTTGTTTAATTATGCTTAAACTTTTAAGATTTTGAACAATTTTTTGCAGAAGTGTTAAGAACATTACTAAAAGTTCACATGCAAAACATTATCTCAAAATCTTATTTTTACGTTCATATTTTTGTTACTTTTATCTTGAACTTTTGTCTTTTAAAAATATTCATATTTAATTCATTTCATGTTAATAAATTCTAAATTTTAGCAAACAAAACCATTTGTGGTGTTCTAAACTTGTCTCAAAAAAATCGTTTAAAGATTTAAGAGTTTAAGGATAATTAGACAAACTTTGTTTTAATAGGGACTGAAACTATATGTAATTTATTTTTATATGGACTAAAAAATCTATTAAAATTAAATAAGAACTAAATTTAAAAGTTTCAAATTTTATAGGGATCAAAAATATATTTAACTCAGAAATATAATTAATCCTTATCAAAATTGAGAATTTAATTTTGATACATCTGTAGTATGTAAAACAAAGATACACTTGTAGTATAAATATATATTTCTTTGTTCAAGTAACATGGTTGATAAATAAGTTGGGTGTCTCTCCTTCGAACCCCAACCTTTGTATATATAATGTATTGTAAATTTTTTTATAGTCAATTAATAATAGGGTTAAATATGTTTTTAATCCCTACAAAATCACAAGTATTTAAGTTTAGCCCCTATAAATTTTTAATGGTAATTTTAGTCCTCCGTAATATTGTGGTTTGCAAGATAGTCTTTATTTTGAAAACTTTTTATAAAAAATGGAAACTTTTAGTCCTCCAAAATAATCCCTGTAAAATGTAAATAGAGATTAAAAGTGAATAAAAATTTTATAGGAACCAAACTTAAAAGCTGATAATTTTGTAGAGACTAAAAACATATTTAACTTTTAATTATAATTATTGGCAGTTACTGTACTAACCCGTACCATAACTATTTACGGTGCAACTTTAGGAATAATTGTGATTAAACTCAAATATTATTTTTGCATTTTTTTTCTGAACAAACATATTAATTTTGCATATTAATATAAGGCCCTTTTGAAAAACTTCTCTGCACCTTTTTCAAAAAATTTGGTTGAATTTTCAATTTCATTAATTATTTATTTATCAACCTACAATTACTTATTTTACATCTTTTTCTACGATTCACAATAAATATTATATTGAGAGCGTAAACTAATTATCTCTTTTGAATGACAAATTTGTAAAACCAATGTTACTTTCTCTTGGTTTTTTATATGACACTCTGAAAAAAATATACATGTTTTATTATATATGACTTTACAATCCTAAAATATTAATGTATTTTTTTTCCCCAATCCTAAAATATTAATGTATAACAATAAAGTTGTTGCTGCGTAACTGAAAGAGAAGATTTGTTTGGACACAAACTTTTAAAAACATCATTTAGGCACCCACAAACAAAATATATTTCATTTAATTATTTAAAAAAGGAATATTGTTTAATTATTTTTTTCCCTACTTTTTTTCAATTATGTATGTGTGCTCAAACCAAGTGTCCAAACCCTTGTCCTCAAATATTCAAACATAAGTTCAAGTTTAGAAAAGTCTTTTATTTAAAAAATATGGTAAGATTACATATAATACATCAGATATGGTGAGACCATGTACAAGGCTGTATTTGTGTGACATTGTGGTTTGTGATATTAGTGACATTGACCAGCCACAATGTTACAAGTGTACTAAAAAACAAAAATACCTTATGAAAGAGAAAGGAAAAGACCACTTGTGACATTGTGGTTGGCTAATGTCACCAACCACAATGTCACCCAAACGCTACCCCATTTTTATACATACCCCTTGCTATTTTATTATTCTCCTTCCAATTATTTTAATCTCTTTTTTGTGTCATTAATAAATGATGATTTTATAAAAGGGCAATGCTAAAGAGGAAGTTTTGTTTAAAGAGAAAGTTTTGTTTTAGAAATGGTGTAATCTAACACATTGAAAGTCTAAAAAGTAACATTTTTTTACATAAAATTTATAAATTATTTCTATTTTTAAACAGGGTATTTGTTAGTAAAACTCATAAAAAGTCTTGTTAGCGTGTCTATCGGAGCGTTTATTAACCATTCTAAAATAAATAATTATTTTTTAAAAAAGTTAAATATTTTAATTTCCAAAACATTAGTTAAATAATTATTTTTAAGCATTGATTACATGTATTTTCATTAATACTTATTACTTATATTCCTTAAAATATGATTGGCGCACTCGTTAACATAGGAATAAAATCTGACTAACGAGAATCTCTGCGATTTGACTAAGGAAGGTCATGTATTTGTCATGAACATCGTAAGTTTGTATAGTCTAATAATAATGATTGATACATATATAGTGTAAAAGACCCAAAATCCAAAGTGTTGATTATTTTAATTTTTTTGTTTTGTTCAATTTTTAAAAATAATTCTACTAGTATGAATGAAGAAATGCAGCCATAAATCTTGAGAGAGTTATGTTGTCTATTATAATCTCAAAAGATTAATCTTTATGATTACGGGAAGATTATACTTTTTTTTTGAAATAGGTGAAGATTATACTTATGAACATGAATCTTGATGGAGGAGTACATTATACATCAACATAGAGAATGTACTTATATAAATATTTTGTGTGTTGACCAATAATACATAGATGAGCGAAGTTTATGTACTTTTTGTCTCTTTCATTCATCTTATCCTACTCACTTCTCTGTCACTTTCTACAACCTGCACGCGCCACACTACTAGCACAAAAAAGCAGAAGAAGAAAGAGTGAAAAAGCTGTTGTGAGAACATTTTTTTGCAGTATCATATGTTGCTTTCATGCTCAGTGCTGTCGTGAGTAGCACCAGAGGTTTTTGCAGGGTTTGTTTTGGATTACATTATTGTACCTTGTTACCTTAAAGAACTAGTTTTTGGGATTCTTTTCTGTCATTATGGCTTACATTTCTGGAAGAAAAAGATGGTTTTTTTAGGAGGTTGGTGAGGTAATGTGAATTGCAAAGTTTTCAGGGAGTGAAAGGGTTATCAAAAAATTGTTTTTTTTTTTTGTTTTTGTTATGGGGTGGAGGGTTTTATGGTTTTGTACTATGTAGAGTGAAATTCATTGTTAAGGAAGTTGTTTTAATCTTTTATGATTTTTGTTTTTGGGGTGTGTTGTTGGAAAGTTTTGTGAAAATGAGTGAATCTTCTTCTGTGAAGAATTTGGCTATTACGGATAAGGTTCAAAAACCTGGTGGCTGTGTTGGTATTTTCTTTCAGCTTATTGATTGGAAGAAGAGGCTTGTTAAGAAAAAGCTCTTCTCCAAGAAACTTTTGACTCCAGGTTAGTTAATTTGTAATTTTATCTATTTTCATATAATTCTCTTATAATAAGATAATTTGGCATGAAAAACTATACTAGGCATTGTTTTGATCTTTGTTGTTGTGTGTATTTCAGGTCGTGCTAAAAAGTTTAGGGGAGATGAAAAAATGCCAAATTCCAAACTTCACTTGGTAAGGCTTTATTATGGTTTTGGTTTATTGTTGTTGATTTCTAATTTGGCGTTCTTTGATGTTTCTTACTTAATCTTTTTGTTGGATATTGTGGATGTGTTTCAATTGTAGATTGCTAATGAGAATAGTGGAGGTTTTCCGAAAGGTGGGAGTCATGGTGTGGATGTAGAACGAAAGAGTGAAATGCGAGTTCCAAGTTTGGTAGCTAGGTTGATGGGTTTAGATTCTATACCAGCTGCTCAGCGAGAGAAATCAAAGAAAGCTTTGTGTCCTGATTATAGTTATGGTGATGGGGAAGAGTGTTTGAGTAATCATTGTGAGTTGGATAGGAATGGTAAAGATTTGGAAATGAGAGTTGTAAAGCATGATTCAAGACCTCAGAAGCTTCAGAAAACTGGAGTGTGTGAGAGAAAGGCCGTGACTAGATTTGGAGCCGAGGCCCTTCATATTAGGAGTGTTTTGTCGCGAGCGAAAAAGCATAACCACCATCATCATCCAAAGCTTGCTTCTCCTTTGAAGAGTCCTAGAATTACTTCTGGAAAAAGTGCTTCTCGAAGCTCTAGGTTAATAGGAGCGGCTGCTAAGATTTTGGAACCTGGACTGCAGGCAAGTAGAGGTAAAGGCACTCTGACGTATCATGCTTCCGCTTGTCCTCTTAAGGCTGGCATTGCAAAAGGTGGTGTGGGAAATGCGATAATGCCAAATCATTCTTGTTACGTTTCCAGCGCATCCAAAACTTCAATAGGGCAGACTTCTTGCAAGAATTGTGGCAATTTGCTTGATGTAATTGACTGCAAGGCCGACGTTAGGGGACCACCCGATGTTCCTCCACCGACTGTTTCAGCTGTGATCACTACTACCTCGATGGTATCGTCGTGTAAGAAGGGAATGCCGATTACTCCCTCTCACGGACAAGGAAGAGATATTGTACTTCTGAGAAGTCAGGAAAAATTTGCATCTCATGTTACGGATGGAGAGGAGGAAAATTATGCACAACTGTCGTGGAATGAACCGACTACCATAAGAATTACAATGCCCCGCGAAGGTCCGGCTCAACGGAGTTCGAGTTCATCATGCCGACCAATAAGGGCCCAAGAGGATGATGCATCTTCTTTTGCCTACAAACGCAAAGCACAAGAATCGAAATTAAGCAGTGAAAGCTCTTCATCTGGATCTACAATGTGTAGTATGCAAGTAAAAAGAGTATCATCGTGTGCAAACACTACAAGTGGGACTAAAGACTTTGTTGCTTTGAATAGAAGCATCAGTGGTCAAACGAGGATGAGGTCGCCTACTAAAGTTAACAGCTCCAAATTTGACTTAGAGAAAAAACCTTGTAATAGACAACGTCTTGAGTCCTTGTCTCATGTAAGGACATTAGAGAGGAAAAGGACACCAAATGTCACACGACTCGAAGGGACGACTCCTGCTAATTCAGTTGGTTTGAAACAAAGAAATGTTCGTCGTGAGGCAACCGGTGGAAAACGGAGGGACTTTAACTCTTCGTCCTTGAACAGTTCCAATATAAAAAATAAAGGTCAAGGAGAACCAGTTAAGGCGATTCACAATATGAACAATAATGCAGCTTCATTCACATTTAGTTCCCCTTTGAAGCAAAAGACGGGAATTCATGTTGAAGAGGAAGAGACAAACAGCAACAATGAGAGAAAGGCATACTTCCAAAGACCTCCACCACTGAAAGTTGATAATTTAGGTGCCTTTCTTGAACAAAAGCTGAAGGAATTAACCTCTCAAGAAAATGAGTTGGCTGCAACTGGTGTACCTCAAAAATCAAGTGCCGTGATTCTTCAGGAGCTGATATCTGCTCTAAGTTCAGAGAATCTGATCTGTCATGATGGCCACATGCATAATGAAGATGCTAGTTTCCTTGTACGTATTCTTCATCATTACCATCTTAGTGTGCCCAAATTTAGAATATTTTTTTCTTTTGGTATCAGTTAGCTGTTTGACAATTTTCATTTCCTCATTTTTGTTGAAAACTTGTAGTGCAGTGCTTGAGTAGTCTAAATTTTATGTATTAATTCGTGTTGGATATACTGCGATCAGAAATGCTTTTCTGCCTGATTTTTCTGCTCTTCTTTATGTGAACTTTGCTTTTACTGCTGTTTATATTTCACACTTTATACATCTGCATCTAAGTATCATCTGGCATCACGCTATCCCCTTGAAGATTTCCATGAAATGTTCAGCTGATTAGAATACATCATTGTTGCAGTAGGTTGTAGACACATGGAAAGTTTAATTTACCCGAATTCTATTTGAGTTGAAACCACATGTCTATGACTCATAGATGAGTATTGAGTACCACTGAATGCTATGCCTACCCATATAATGGGCGTCAAATATTGGCCTATGATGAACTCAAATAGTGGCCTAAACAATCATGTACATGTAAAATTCAAAGTTGTTTGTCGATTTTGTTCTTCTAAAGAACAAAAAATTGGTCATATCATGGCATATGTCAAACTTTGGAGAAAATCCCTGATACACACAATATTGGCAGTACTACATAATTTTGTATAACTTGCTAGAATGAAAAACACAGCAATCTGATATTTGTATACATCAAGGTAATAAATTCTGAATGCAATTTACAAAAAGAGTAATTAGGCTAATTTGACCCCCTAAGATACATTAAATCTATTCTTCCTCTATTAAATCAATCTATGTTGTCCTCGTGAGCCTAGCTCAGTTGGTATGGACAATGCATAATATATGCAAGGTCTGGGGTTCAAATCCCAGCCACCACAAAAAAAAAAAAAATCAATCTATGCTGCTTGGAAAGTGAGATACTAATCATTAAGTAATAAATATATTTTATTTCCAAAACTCTGACTGTATAGGAAGAGGCGAATATCCTCAATAAACAGAATGTTATTTCCTGAAACGAGTGCTTTACACAGTGATTTGTGGAATGTTAGAATTGTGACTGTTATACCGGACATAATCTTTGGTTTCTTATCTTATTAGTGTGGAGCAAAAGAAGAAAGGTTGTTAGGAACCTCTTGCAATGATAATCATCTCAGTCCTGGTTCTGTTTTGGAAGCTTCATTTTCTTCTTGCAGTCTAGACGATAGCTCAGGTAAATTGGAACTTGAAAAATTTGTAATCGTGTAAAAGTGATTCATAATTTCAATTTATATAACCCCTCGTGATTGATTGAATTCCAGGGCGTGGTTTTCACCCTGACCCCATGAATTTCTCATACAGTCTGCCGGAACCATCAGACCATGATGATGAACTTTTAGATTCTGCCGCATCCTTTAATAAAGGAAGTATAGGCAAAATACTAACTGTTATCGTCAACCAAATTCCTATGGCATTACAAAGTTTATATTCTTTTGGAAAACAATGTACAATAAGTAAGCTCAACAATATGAAGGATGTTCTCTTGAATGCTGAATTAGTGCTTCGAATTGCAAATGACCACAGCGAGGAAGAAACACCACAGCTTCTAATTTATCAGTTTCTTCTTAACGAATTGGACGCGATGTCAGATGATGCTATGTGGACCGATTTTAATTGTTTTGTGGGTTGTGAGGATTCCAAATCGACAAAGATGGTCAAGGGATTTTTCTTTGATTGCGTTATGGAATATCTAGAATCAAATTGTTGGCAATATTTTTACACCGGATTCAAGGCCTGGACGAAGCTGCTATTATGTGTAAAAGCCGACACATTGGCTCAAGAGGTCAAGCGAGAGATTAATAAGTGGGTGTGTATGGTTGGGATGGTACCGGACGAAATAATCGAATGGGAGATGAGTCATTCCCTTGGGAAATGGAACGACTTTGACATTGAAGCGTTTGAGGCTGGTGGTGATATTGATGGAGACATACTTCATAGTTTGGTTGATGAAGTTGTTCAAGACCTTGTTGGTGTCAAGAATAATTATTATTGCTTATAAAACAATTGTGTATAAATGGGATTATGGTATCTCTATTGGAGGCTTCTTTAGGCTCTTTGATTTAATGGACAAATAAAGTCCCAGTGACAATGCTGCTGTTTTGATATATTCTTATTAGAATTGTTACTGTTATATATGCTTTTATCTGTGCAAATTAGCCAACAAGTAATCATGTATGTTTGTGGTTTCAGCATCTGCTTAGAATATTTGTTACAGCTTAAGAAAGAAGATCATTAAAATGAATTCCACCTTGAAATCTCATTTTAAACAATAATTCTTGAAAAATGACAAACATGATCCATATATTTTACTCATGTTATTCAAATTTTGATTTTATGAAAATTTAGACCTTCATGCTTAATTGAATTCCACAAAATTGAACCAACTGATGAATAATGTGCTTCATTTAACAACAAATCAATTGAGAACACCAAGTTTGTGATTTGAGTGATCGACACCAAGTTTAGTTAGGTTTTACTTAGCTCTATGTTGAATTCCAAATTACTAAAACCTCCTTTCCTTAAGTTGAGATTTAAGAACAAAAAAAATCCACAAAATATGATTTTAAGATAAAATTGATGTCTTGCCCTCTTCTAACTTAATCAAAGTCTTGAGTTTGAATGTAGTAGTGTTAAAACTCTTGGGGAGAATTTACCGCTCATTTAAGTCCTACAAGACTCGAGTGATTAATCTCCGCAGATGCGCGTGCAGAGAACACCCGGTTTAAAAATAAATAAATTGGTGTCTTACCTTTAATCATGATTTACTAGTTTGTATCAATATAATTAATGTAAAAGTTCAGTTTTTTTTTTCCCAATAATAATAAGGGTTGTTTCAATTACCATACAAAGTCTTTACTAATCAATGAAGAAATAAAAAAAAATCATTTATTTCATTCAAAATACAACAAACAATTTCCTTTCCAATCAATAGAGGAAAATAGTACAAGAATATGAAAATTCTTCTTCCTTCTTCCTTCTTATTACAGTAATGTTGCAGTAACCAACACTCAAATCACACAAATACTACTGCAAATCCAGTAATCCTCCTTTCCCAATTTTTTTTCTTTTAAATTGCAAACCAAAAACCAGATAAAGATGAAAATATAAAAATAGCTGAAGCCATAAAATCAAAGCCTCTCAAAACTAAATAAATTAAACAAATGAATCAAATTTGAATGAACTCAAAGCTCTCTACACCTTAACACAGTTTTGCTATTCTTCCCTACAACTCTGCTATTCCTACCCTCACCATTGATAGCATTTGCAGTAGCTGAAGAAAAACTTCTAAGCTCATCAAAATTAGCATAGCTTTTCCTTGCCATAAGAATCCCACCACCACCAACACCCTTTCTCTTCTCTACAGCAGCATTTGCTGATCTACTACTCCCTCTTGAACTTGACAAAACACAACCTTTGTTCTTGTTCTTCAAAGGAGGCGTCAAAGTAGTAGTACTAGGTTGTGGTATATTCGTCGGTTTACGATTCTCTTTTCGTAACATTGAAGAGAAATCTGGAACAGATTGAGCTATAAGAGAAGACCCTTTTCTTCCTGAAGTAACACTAGCATGAAACTTGACTTGTTTTGTTGGTGGAGTTGGAATCTTTGTTTCAACTTGTATCTCATTTTCTTGTTGTTGTTGTTGTTGTTGGTATTGTTGTAGCCTTAGGTAGTTGTTTTGAAGCTTTGTTTCTCTTAACTTAGCGTATGCGTTGTATCTTGGTCCTCTCTCCATATCCATGGTGTTGTTGTGGAGATGGAGGTGAGAAGAAAAAATGGGGGGTTTGATTTGGAATAGGATGATGAAAGTGAAAAATAGAGCCGTTGCAATATCTTTCTCTTCTACTTTTAACCACTTTTTCAACTAAAATAAAACAAAAATAGATTAGGGGATTTCAGACTGCAACGGTCTAATTAATGAAAGAGAAGATAGAAGATTCTTTTAATTGTGTAGGGTACTGTATTGACATTTACTAACTTTTCTCTATTTTGCACGTGGAATTTTTTATATTCACTATGTGATGGATTATCTCATTAATTTTTTTTTTTTTACTCAAACTCATTTTTTTTATTTTGGAAACTGGGTTATCTCAATTTCTCATTAACAAAAGTTTTAGGAATTAAAGATATAATTTTTCTTTTTTTAGATAGACGGAATGATAATAACCACTTAAAAACTCACACATAAGTGAAAGATTTCAGGTTCAAATCAGAATCATAACGTCTAACCTAACAATTTCAGCATTTGTCAATTGAGTTATAACTTATGAAAATGGAAAACACGATTAAACTTTGCCTTCCAACCAAAAATACTATTTGAATTGAAAAATGAAAGTTTATAAAATAATTAATAACAAAGTTAAGAGTATTTAAAGAAAATGGGTCAACAAACTTTTCAAGCTAGGCATCTCAATCTTCAGTATAATCAATCTAACTAGGCTTCAACACATTTGCTGAAGCTAACATCATAAGTGGAGTATACTACACATCTACTTGACACCACAGTTATATGCTCTTTAGACCAAGCACCATACCAAACCAATGCTAACTAATCAACATCAGAGACACCAAATACTATGCCACAAAAAATCATATTCAATTTAAAATTTAAAAATCAAAATTGTATTTATTTGTATAAAACAAGGATTATATTTATGGGTGTTATCAATCCAATCTAACTGATGCCCCATTAACAAACATTGCACTACAATAGAGCTCTATGAAGCTCACGTTGTATAATGTAAAATTTTAATTTTGCTTTAGACAACACAAATGCGATTCGTGCAATTCAAGAACAATAAAGATTATATATACAATTTAGGGAGCCCCTAATATGGTCCTCAATTTTAAAGGTCCACCCATGATCCTCTCTAATTGACCTTCTACAGCAGGTTTCATTTTTTTTGCTGTGTGAGGTCATGAAACATTTTTCTTAAAAATCTGCTATAGAAGGTCATTTAGAGAGGACCATTGATGGACCCTTAAAATTGGGGACCATATTAGGGGCTCCCTACAATTTATATGAATTTTTAGTTTGCCTGGTATCCCAAAATATTCGGTAGTTACCAAATTGACGGTTAGTATAGACTGTCCTCATTCAATGTAAAGTGTTTCACTTACACCACATAAAATACAGCCTCCTCTCTCTGTATTTATGTATTTAGTTCTACACTCCTACTTCTATGATTGCAAGTATTTTTTTATTTTTCTTTTCAAGCAAAGATGTTCTGATTTTACAGAATGCAAGTCAAGGATATAAATATAATTTAAAATAAAGATGTATAAAAGTGATGCGGTAATTGAATTTCTCAAAGAGAAGGATTATGAGATGCAAAGAGCAAAAAGTTGACTTCCCAAGTATGGTACCAATTTCGTAGATTAGATTTAAGTGCTTAATTTTCTCTATGAAGTAATGATATGCTAGAGCCATGTGAGGGAGAGTCAGCACTTGCACGAATCAACATATTAGGCCATCGTTTTAGGTGAAAATGCTAGCATACACAATGTGGTAACCATGGATTTCATCTATAATAACCAAAAACTAGTGGTACATTTGAGAGAAATTAAACTTTATTGTACTTGTATTTTTGCCCTAAATTGAATCTATTGACATGATGGTTAAACCCATTGAGTACTAAGGTCTTAACAGCTTGAACTCCTTGCTCCAATGACTCATCAACCTGCCATTAAAACAATATAAATAAAACAGTATTGGCATCAAATTTCAAATACAAAAAAAGGTATAATTTGCAGGTTTATTACTCATCCTATTGCTTTTGTAGGTCACACCAACTGTCTAAATATTTGCCTTGTCTTTTTTTTTTTCAATCAACAAATTTTATTAACGACGGATGGGTGCAAGGTGCACAAAACCAAACAAACAAGAGGTGCCGTAAATATGCAAAACACCCGAAACAAACAACCAAAAGCCAAAACCACCCATTGACAAGCTAACAGAGTGATGCAGAGGTATACAATAGACCAAAAATCAACACCAAAACAGGCCCAACATAGATGGCCTCCCACGCATACACCAGCATCACGCCCTATCACACAGCAACAGGCAACAACGCGGCCAAACAGCCCCAACAGCAGCCAGCAGAAATAGCAGCCAAGCATAGGACAGCAAGGAAAAAACAGACAAACCCAGCACTGCAGATGACAGCAACCAGCCCCAAAGCAAACTGCAAACAAAACCCAGCCAAAACCGCCGACAACAGCCCCCTCCCACAAAACCAGCCACAGCACAACTGACAGCAGAAAACAAGAAACCCGCCACCACAAACCAAAACTGTTATCGCAGGCTACACTCTTTAGGATTCCATGACCATTCATAAAATAAACATGGATACATACGAAACCTATGCATAGCCCAACGCAACAACAACACCTTTAACTCCTCTGACAATTCTTCGCTACACCCAATCCCATTGTTAAAAATTCTATTATTTCTCGCCTTCCACAAAACCCAAATCGTTGCATGCCACACAAGTCTCAACACCTTTTTAAGTCTTTTCCTACTCTCCACCCCACTCCAACAAGCCCAGTGCACAAAAAGGTTTGCCGGCATCACCAAACTAAAATTCCACCAATGCATCACTTTCCACCACACCCCCATTTGCCTTGTCTGACTTATAATTTGCTTTGATACATTCCACAGTTATGTCATTTTAGTCAAATTTGTTACTATCTATTAACCAGAAACTAAATCCTAAATTGCTCTTATCTTTGGATAACATAACACATGTAGACTGTGAAGCATTTCACAACTAACATAAACAGAAAAGCTCTATGCAATGACAGAAGAACTAAACTAATTTACACTTGATAGAAGACTAGAAGGTATAACCTGCTTTCTTTCCACTGAACTGAACTTTTGTAGAAGAAATGCTCTTAAATCCATAGTTCCAGGAGGGTTTCCGATTCCTACAAAGTAAAAATGCAATTTTGAAATATACTCTGATAAACAACCAAGGTTATATCAGCTTATAAAGTGACATTAGACAAAGAACTAACCGATTGCAAGTCGAGGAAAATCACGAGAACCATCCAAATGGCCAATCACATTTTTCAATCTGTAACAATATTAACACCAGTTATAGACTTCATAATTTCCCAGTACAAGAGGAGAGGACATGTACAGCAAAATGTAATGCCAGCTCCTAAATAAGTCAAGTAAAAAAAACGTTTGCAATATAGAGATGCCAGTCTTTGTATTATCCATAAAATCATAAAAGTTACGATATAACTCAGACAAATGTCCATCACTAAAATGTATTGAAAAATAATTGAGAGCAAATACTATACATGTTACCCATGGCAAGATTCAAGTGATTATCCAGGTTTACAGATTATGGATGTTTAGAACAGAGTAAGAGTCAATCAAGTTAAAATTCAAACAATAGAATTCAATTTTGGAGTTGCAGCAACATGCCCACACACCACCCCCACACTGTTAAAAGTTAAAAGAATTTCAATGGGCTCTGTGTCCGCCTTATACGACACCTTAATGCATCCTAGAAGCTCAACCCTTACTTGCATGTCTTAATTCATCGTTGTTTTACATCAGTGAGATAATCGAAATTCTGTTCAGATTTGTTAGACTATCAATTCCTATTCATGAAATCACATTTTGTTACGATACTTAAAAAAATCTTAATAACCATGTTATAAGAAATACAACAAGCATTACCCATTGTGATGCCCATGTCCACCTTTAGGTTGAAGCTTTAAAACACCATTTGGAAGGCTAGTTTCATCATAAACCTACATAAAAATTTCCACAAACTTAGAGCCAAGGAAAAATCAACGAATTTTCAAACCTTATCTAAATAGAATCAAAGTATGAAATACATACCACTAGAACATGACGCAAGGGTACTCGATAATATGCAGCAAGTGGCCCAACCTTTAACGATATTAAAAATGAGACAATTCAATAACAGAAAGATAACATTCAAATTAACGAATGACAATAAGCACACACAAATAACTATAAGCACTGAATCAGATAGTTCATCCATGACCAATTTCAGTATGTGTGTGTGTGTGTGTTAATCATGAAAAATCTAGCAATTATATAGGACGAAAAACTAACCGATTCCCCACTAAAATTCATGTATGTCTGAGGTTTCGCCAACAAAACCGGTACTTCTCCTATTGAACCTGTACATATCAAATAATCAAATATAAATCAACCTTGCAAACTTGCAATTAACCAAAATCATTGGTAGAAGATGAGATGATGCATGCACCTATTCCAATCAAGGCCTTTGATTGTATTGTATTCATCAGAATACCTTCTGACCGAGAAAGACTATCAATTATTTCAAATCCAACCTACCATAGAGAATCCACAAAATTAGATTAAGTACAACTAGAAGAACATTTATTCAAACACTTTAAGTGCATGTTAGGTTGCTCTCAGAACCAATAACTAAAACAAATGAATAGTAATTACATTGTGTCTAGTGCCATGGTATTTATTTCCAGGGTTACCCAAACCAACAACAAGCCAAGGAGTATATTCCAGTTTATTATCTCCATTGTTATTTGTCTGTGGAACCGAACAACGAACGGAAAATGATGATGTTTTAACTGAATAATGAGGATAATTAAAGTTCCTTCTTGTGGGATAGGTTAAAGATAAGGTTGGACTTGGAGAAGATGCAAGATGCAACATTTATATCTGTTGAGAAATACAAAAACATATAGAAATGATTAAGAAACACATAACTTCATATAATTTAGAACAAAACATCATCATTAAGAAAAACTTACAGAGCATTAACCAAAAATATGCGAGGGAAAATACAGAATCTTGTCAACAGCTTACATTGTACTGGAGAAGAGAAATGGAAGGGGTTTATTTGCTTCGAGATTTTTCTCTAGTCTGATTTAGTACATTATTGTCTTAAGTATTAAAAATTCCAAGAACATATCAACAAGGTCGTTGTAGTATAGTGGTAAGTATTCCCGCCTGTCACGCGGGTGACCCGGGTTCGATCCCCGGCAACGGCGTTTTTTTTTCCTTCATTTTTTGAACGTGCTAAGTCACACGGTATATTGAATAGCAGAATGCAATTTTGTCTGGGTGAACAAAAAAACCAGCAAATCAAAGGCTTGAATACAAACTACTTTAAAAATAAAAATTAAACCAACAAATATGATCATTAATCCATGATGATATCCGTCAAAAAAGAGAATCGTATGATGATCCTTTTATATATTTCACCATACATCAGCATGTAGTGAAATTCGTGAGTAAAAGGTTTGCGAGATTTACACATCAATTTTCATGCAACAAATATATGTCACGTGAAATGAAATATATGTAAATTTGGATAATGATATACGTGACGAGAAACTTGCTCACGAGAGTAACACAATAAGCAAACGTGTATTGATAGTGGAACCCCTTTTACTTTCATCTATTTAGTCAATTAACAAATTCGAAAGTTACAATTCATTTGTGATAATTTCACGATGAATATCACGACTCTCTAAATTTAGAGTGGTGATAGGCATACCACCTTATGTGGCAAACACCATTTGACCTTCACATAAAAAATTGACACATGACAAACTTTAACAGTTCAAAACAATCCAAAAAAAACAAAAATAGTGAGAGTCTCTCTCACAACTTTTCTTGCTCCCCTTCTCTCTCTTCTTCCTCTCCCCCACCAGCACCGTCCATCACTACCATTTGTCACCACCATCATCTTTTTTTTTTTTTTTGAAAAACTTGTCACCACCATCATCTCTTTCAAAAAAAATAAATTTTCTTTTCTCATTAACTTTTGTCACCACTGTTCTCTTCAACCTTTGTCCATCACCAACCTTTGTCACTTATCCATCCAACCACCCTCTTCTCAATTTTCGTCCACCCCACCTCCGTCGCTCAGCCCCTCATCTCTGCCACATCTCCGTCTAGATCTAAGAACTCTGCTGGTGGCATCCCTTTCATCGCTACTTACCCTCTCTTCATCCATCAGCCACCACCTTCGGCCACATCCACCACCGTTATCAGTCGTATTCAATCTCAAATCTTACCACCACTGTTACCCGCCGTCCTCCGCCATTCTTAGCATCTATTCTCTCTACTTCACACTCCTCCAAAACGCACTCACAAGGAGTAACGATGAACAATGAGAGAGGGGAAGAGTTTAGACCGTATGTTTGACAAGAGAGAGAGCAAGGTTCTGAAATATGTGAAATTATAAAATGTGTGAAATTACTAAAATGCCCATACCACATCGGTGTATAGAAAAAGTGCTCTATGAATCTTTTTCCCTAAATTTAAGGAACAAAATGTAGGCAAAATTGGTCCAATATGGACAATTAGGTCTATTTAGATGACTTTTTTTTAGGGGTTTATGACTTTTATTAGTCGAATATTTTGTTGACAAATGACATTATTTTTAAATTTTTCTTTTAACCATAAAGCAGTTCGGTTTGTAACTTCTCAATGTTTTTTCCGGACGATATCTTTTAAATGTTATTTTATAGACTTAAAAAATCAAATAAATAAGAAGGCCAAAAGGAAAGTCATCTTTTTTTTTTATATTTTTAAATCAAGTATTCTAATGGCTAGAATTCATCTTTTAATATGAATAAATAGGGTATGCAGGATTCAAACTTTGGCCACCGCATATTACAATGTATTGTCATCTTTATTTTTAACCTTTTTGTTTCTTCCACTTCCTTAAAAGTTAAAACAATATAACACTGCTCAAATTATTTCAACCCCCACTTAACAAACACACGTTCCTTGAGAAGAGATTTCCCTTAAAACTCTTGTGTATTCTTGAACGAGACAATCTGCATCTTTAAACACTTTACTTTTCCCATTTTAATATTTAAAGTCCCTCTAATCTTTTATTTATTTTTTGACTGGACAATTATAATTAAAGTTTTTTAAAAGCAATTACAATTAAAGTTAAACACAATTAAAGTTAAACACTAGGCTAGCATATTAAAGTTTACTAGTACATTAAACAAAACATAAAATTACTAGTACATGAACTGTAGTGGTAGTTGTTATAGTCCAAGATGCAAATTTAAACCAAACCCTTGTTCACTACAATCACCATTGTTGAATCCACCAAATTTAGAACTATGGCGATGAACACTGCCATCAAACGCAGCTGCGGGAGCTAAAATAGCTCCCGAACCTGCTGCATGCGTGGTGCATAGCCATGCCGACGAAGGTGTCTGAGATGGTGGACCATTGGCGAGGAAATGACTTTGTTGTGGCAGCCACTGTGGTGATGGCATGAATCTGTTATGGAAATGTGAAGGAACAAAGGCACGAGCTGCTTGCATTTGAGCACGTTTCAAAAGTTTTCTTTCTTTCTTGTGTGCATTTTGGTGTCCTCCTAAGGCTTGTGAATTTGCAAATTCTCTACAACAATATTGGCACTCGTATAGTTTTCTCCCATTCAAATGCTCAGATGATTCTGATTGTGTTGGAGATTGGTTCAAACAAGCTTCTTGAATGTTGATGCCAAAGAGCTTTAGGGTATTGGTGGAGGTAGGGGTAGAAATGGAGTTTTCATGGTAATCAACATCTGCCATGAGTGATATATGTGAGTGAGATAGATGCACCTATATATGTGATGTGTGTGTGAGCTACAAAATATTTATGTGAAGGGTTTATATAAGAGGGTGGAAAATTTATGCATAAGCTTGGGAAAAGGGATATAGCATATATATAATACTATAATTTGTTTCCTCAAAAACAAAAATACTATAATTTGTAACACACATGGATTGAATTAATTAGTAGATGATGCTAAGGGGTAGATTAGTTTGTTGTGAAAATTTCAACGGAAAAGAGACAACAATCGAATCAAGAGCTAAAAGCATGGTGTGTTTGGTGGGAATATATTATAACTAAGGTGTTATTTAAACATCAAAATGTAGAGACATGTATTTACCTACATTTTCTTTTCTTTTCTTTTATATATATTGTTTTCAATTTACTCGTATTTTAAAAATACGCACAAATCTTGACATTATTACTCATAGAAAATCCATTTCTCTAATTTTAATTTCATATGTATACCATCTGGTCCAATTTTTTTTTTCTTCATATGTATTGTAAACAAGAAGTGTGACATTATACGCATGACATGATAAATAACATTACGTAAGTTATAAATTATATATTCATATTTATAAATCCTAGAGGAGCAATGCTTTTATGGGCATCATATCAGAAACAGTACAAAATTTTTAAGCGTGAAGAAATATATTTTCTTATTGTGTTTTTGTTTTCTTGTGTTATTTTTAGAATGAAGATGCTCAATATTATTTGCCGCAAATTTTAATAATTTATAGAAAGCCACAAGAATCCTATAAAATAAAATTTATTTTAAAGCATACGTGTATAGAGTGTAGGTGGTTTGGGCATAAAAACAAAAGGGTATATGCTTTTTGGCTTTAAATGCTTGCATATTTGTAATCTAGTGAATCTGACTACTTTTGGCATGGATTTTGGTGTGATTAATTTTAAAATATACAAGAGTTTTATTTAAAATCAATTGTTGAATTTTTTTTATGTAATCTTATCCTATATTAATATTACTGTCATTTAAAATTATTAATAATTGTCCCGTGAGCGCAGGGGCCGAAGTTCGAATCCCGGATACCCCATTTATTCACCTTATAAGGTGAACTTTAGCCAATAGACTACCTGACCAAAAATTTTTTTTATTAATAATTATAATAGTTTTTTTTAAAGTTTCCTTGGCATATTTGTAATCTAGCTTGAATCAAGTGGGCTTATATTGTGGTTGTTACACACAAGCATGTACAAAGTACATTTTTTAGGATATATATATACAAAGTATTATTAGTAGTACTATACAAAAAGGAAACATGTACACACTACTAAGTACTGCGAGAGGAAGTCAAACACATAGAGAAGGGACTAGAGAAATGGTGTGATCATGTGGAATAAAGGTCACAATGATGTGTAGAGAATGCTAGTTATCTCAAACATGTTTGCGTGATTAACGTTGAGATAGTCATTAATTATTTGGACAAATCTATAAGAATCTTACTAACTCCCACTTGTTGGGTTCAATGTATGATGATATCATATTAGGACTCCACCTCCTTATATTTTTGGTGAAAGAAAGAGGACCAACAAACTTCACGTTCTTAATGGATCGAAGGGTTGATAGAATGATACAAGTGATCAACGTCTTACATAAACGTGATTAAGACTTTTTATTTGGATAGAAAAAAAGTGCTTTATTACTTTAATTTTTAATGATGCACCTTAGTTATATATAAAATGTTTTTGGATTTAATTTTGTTACTAAAGTGTTACTATTATCAGTATGTACACAAATGTATATTAGCAACAAAAAGAAAAAAGTATACACCTATATATCAAGAAAATAGGTGTTGCTGATAAAATGTAATTTTGGAGAAAACAAAAACTGAATATTAAAAGAGAATTTTTTTTAGACCCCTCAATATCTCTTACTCCTCCTAAAATTCTCTTTTTACTCTTAATCTATATGTCTGGTGGATATCTTGCGGAAGAGATAACTCCGGGATGGTTAGGGAGATAACTACCGGATATTAGAATGGCAGAGAGAAAAAGATTAGCAGAAACGAAATGTAAACAAATGGAGTAAGCTTTACCTATTAATTCTCTAAAACCTTGTGATTTTTAGGCAATGCGTGAAAGTACAACCAACATGTAACTTGATTGGGTGATTTTTTTTTTTTTTTTATCACAATCATTCCAACAAATAAGGTAAATCTCCACTCTCTTGCAAACAATTAAGAGTAAAAGGTAAAACCTACTACCTTCTTTTACATTTCATTTCAGCTAATTTTTTTTCTATGTCATTATAACATCTGAGAGTTATCTCTTTAACCCTCTGGTGGATATCTTTTAGATGTATAGATTGCGGATAAAAAGAGAACTTTGGGGGGCTAAAAGGATATTCTCAACGCATACAAAAATCTAAATAAGAGAGCATTGAGCTATTCAGATAGAAGCCTAATTGATAAAAAAAAATTGGAAAATTGTTGTTCTGACTTCAAGATCTTCCTAATCAAACATGGAAAGTCCTAAAATGTCCCCAGCGGTAGTTAACTGTCGTTGCAATCTGTGTATCTTAAGAACGCAGAAACTCCAGTTTCTAGTTTACAGAAACACATGCAAACACTTCCAATTTTAATCCAAATTCACTCAAACCTTCATTTGCACGAAAATCATCCAATTTGCTTCAAGTAAATCACAAGTACCTTTCATCCTATTTACATGCAATGTAGGTTGTTTAGGGTGGTATTTTCATAATTTTAGCAAAATGTTAATGTTTAGGTTAGGTCTAAAATTTGCAAATTATGATAGAATTAGATGTTGAAATGGATTTTTTATGTTGGCATTGTTGTTTAGAGTAGGTTTAGGTACAATGTAGGTGTTTAGATATTCAAATAACACTAATTGTGCTCCTAATTTAGAAAGCACTTAAGGTGTTTGATGAAATGCCTAAGTGAGACATTCTTACATTTTTTTTTTTTTTTTGTGCATATTGGTTAAACTGTATAATGTATATATGAGTGTTAATTAAATGCAATTCCTATTTCGTTTCATCTCCACTTGTTGTAGGTACTAACTCTCTTGCTAAATTAGTTAGTAATATATGTAAGTTAGTAGGCGACATTTAATCTTAATATTATACTCCATTCAAATAAGTTAGTATGATATATGGTCTCCATTTAATATATGTAAATATGTTCCATGCCTTAGGTTGTTTTACCATTAAAGTAGATAGTTTTGAGGAAATGCCTAAATATATTGTCCATCCATTATTTAGGTTTTTATTTATTTATTTTGTATATGCACATATATGTCTGCGTCGGAGGATGAGCAGCAACGGCTTAATATAGAGGCCATGATGCGCAAAGGTAAATAGGCGACTACCGCTAGCCATCGGAAAGAGCGGGAGGAGCAAAACCCGTTTGTTCCAAAGACTCGAAAGTGCAGGGACCCGAGGCTAGTTGGAGATAGCTCACAGTCACAGATGGATTACTCCTTCCAGGTGGTTGATCCGACACAAGCGCATGAGTATGTCGGGTATGCAGAGGGATTTGAGGGATGTGATCGGATGGAGGAGGAGGTTATGTTTTATCAGCCGCAGGAGGTGGCAGAGGATGAGGAGGTGGCAGAGGACGAAGATGTTGAGGCAGATTATCTTGTGGCATATGATATTGTGCCTGAGCCTGAGCCTTGGCGACGTAGTCGTGCTACGTTGATACCGCCCTGCCCTGTTGTAGGGCCTCCCTTTCCGGGAGGTCATGAGACCACGTTAATGTTGTCCGACTACGCGAGGCACGTGGCGGTCTCTCTTTGGGTGAACCATCATAATGTAAGTGTTTAAATTCTTAAATTTTTTTAGTGTAATTCTTTAAAATTTGTAATGACAATGTCTTAAGTCATTTGATTTTCAGATATGGTATGATGGGAAGTATAAATGTATAAATGCAGGGAGAAAAGTAAGAGAGCTTTCTAAGTCGGAGAAGGGTGTGAGGTGGTTTTGGGATCCTGTGGAGGCGTCTGGCTTACATGATTTGATATACATCGGGTATTCGATTGTGACCCATGCCATGGTACGTGCTCTGTTCGAGAGGTGGCACACAGAGACCAATAATTTTCATCTACATGCGGGGGAGATGACGATCACTTTGGACGATGTGTATAATCTCCTCCACCTTCCTATTCAGGGCTGCATGCTGGACCATGACGCGGTAGTGGATCGGGACCATGGGATTACTTTGATGACTAGGTTGTTGGGCATGTCAGATGTTGTTGCTCGTGCTGAGGCAAAGACTAAGTATGGTGATCGTATTAATTATCCCACACTGAAGTGGCTTTATGAGGAGCACCTGACAGAGGCTAGACGGTTGGATGACCCACATACGAGGGAGGAGAGGCAGGAGAGAGATAGGAGGAGGCAATGGTGTGTGATGAGTTTTCTTCTATATCTCGTCGATTGTGTGTTGTTCACTAACAAAACGAACAAACACATCGACTTGATATATCTTGATTGTATGGCGGACTTGCAGGCGATTGGGAAGTGGTCATGGGGAGGGGTGACCTTAGCTTACCTATATGATTATCTTGATGATTCTGTTCGTCAGAATAACAAGACGATGACTGGTTGTGTGACCATTCTTACGGTAATAATTTAATATTTATCTTCATTTATTTATGAATTTATTTTATAATTTCTATCATCATGTTAGATTATTTTTTTCCTAAGTTCGACTACATTTATTTAGGATTTTATTTAAATATTTTTGTGAAGTTTTTATAATGTATTATATTCATTTAATATTTAACTCAAATATATATTTTTGTGTATTATTTATTTGTTGTAGGGATGGATTTTGGTGCATTTGCCAGGTCGGTACCCAAGGAAGGAAAACACGAAGTGGAAGCCGGACAGACCATGTGCGGGGAGATGGCTTACTAGCATAGGGCATAAAGAGGTGCACCATTACCGCTGATGACATGCTATCATTACGTAATTTTTAGGACTTATTTTGACATTTTGATAGAGTTCTGATGCAACATGAGATACCCTGGGGTGTAAAAAGCATAAAATAATGATGTCCATGAAGCATATAATCGTGACACATTTTGCAAGAGGCGTGGCGCGATTTTACTACCAGATTACAAGTTTGGCTCTGCCTATTTTAACGTGACACGAATTCTGGAGGCGTGTCACGATTGGTAAGAAGGATTTGGAAGGATTCTAGGTTTTAATGGAATCGTGACGCGATTGGAAACATGTGTGGCACAATTTTTCACTAAGAAAATATTTCCTATTTAAACAAAAGTCAGTTCCTGAAACAAGGGTTACAATTTTGGAGAGCAAAAGTGCGATTTTGAGACTTGACGACTGCTAGAAGGGCGATTTCATCATCCTTTACTCAGTTCATGTATGTTTTAATTATTTCATTGTTTATGCTATTTGTAAACTCAATTATGAGTAGTTAAATCTCTTAGAGATTAGGTCTGAGATGATTCCTTGTAACCCTAATTGATCCATGTTGCTGTGAAACTTTATTTATTGTGAATGACAATCTAGTTTTTATTCAATTCAATTGTTCTTAACGCTTTTTATATCCTGATCAAATATAAACATGATTTAGTGAGAACGAATGACTACTGACCATAGCTTTCAACTTAGACTTAATTGAATTGTTCTAATAAACATGGTTAGTCTAGGAATGGATAATTGTTTATTAGTGATATTAGGTTAACGTGCTTAAAACCTTTAAAGATTATTAGACCACCTAAGGAATTAGGGGTTGTAGTTTGAAAAGAGGGTCCTAACTCAAGGGATTGATTAAGACTATTTTGTTAACTATCGTGGAACTAGAGAATCATTCATAAGAATAGGTGCAGTATACCAATTAGGGGAACATCGATGATTCGAAAGACCTGATCTCATCTCTCTCCATATTTTCTTAATCAATCTTTATATTCTGTTACTTGATTTCATAAAATCAAACCAAATCAACTGCCTAGGGCAAATCAATATAAACTTTTATACATCATATTTAATAACGAAATTGAATTATTGAGATTAAAAACTGTCCTTGTGGGAACGATATTATTTTACTACTTCGATAGTTTTTGGTACACTTGACAAACTTCTATCAATCGCTTACGGGTGGATCGCTTAGAGGTGGATGATTTGAGGTGGTCTACATATGATCACATAGAGATACGCCCTTTTTAGCTTATTGTGACTTACTCGAGATGGCTTATGTGCGGGAAGGAGAAAGTGTACCGTCATTTACCTGAGCGGGTTAAGAGGCACTTTGCCTTTGTACAGGACATTCCCAGACATCCGTCAGATGTCGCTGAGATGCCTAAGGAGATGCTGGCTACTGTGTTGTTAGACCTGGTTGCGTGGTTCTATCTTGATTGGAGACAGAGGTGTCAGAGACCATGGCATCATGAACTTGGCTACATGGCTTGGTATGCCAAAGTCTCTCACCCTCGTATTCTCCCACCTGATGAAGGATCTCCTCCCAGGCCGACGAACGTGGAGCAGATTATAAAGGAGGAGCATGCCAGAGTGATGTCTGACACACTGACGATCATCAGGGATGTGGTGCAGATAGCTGATAATATTGTGGCCATGAGCGACGAGATGACTAAAGAGGAGATTGCTCAGGAAGTGATTCGGATTGGCAGTATTGGTCGCCCTGCCCTTACATATCAGATTTCCAAGCAGCGCAGGGGGCAGAGGCATCGTAGGCAGCAAGGTTGATTATCATTAGGCTCTTTTTTTTTTTTTGTACATTTTGACTCCGGTGTTGTATTATGACATTTTCGTACCTTTTAGCATTATCGTATTTCTATGACATTTACGCACCTTTTAAATTATTTCTTGCATTTTATTTTTATCATGTTAATATTATTATTACTTTTTATATGTTTTATAATTGATGAATTTGAAATTGGATGAAAATTGGAGAAAAATGTGGTCAAAATAGTATGTATAAAAGGGAAGGAGAATGAGAAAGCTGCTGGAATTTGAACCAGTAACGTAACATCAGTTAAGTGCCGCTGGTTGTAGCGGCAGTTAACTACCGTTAGACTCAGCGGCAGTTAATTGCTGCCGGACAGGAAAACAATAGTTAACTGCCATTGAGAGCAAATTGGTATTTTAGTTGTGTTATTAGGACATTTCTAATGTCAGAAAAACAATTTTCAAAAATCTGAAGTCTTTAACAAGTCCTAGATAATACAAAACTATAAAACTGCTTTAGGCCCCCCTCCAATTGCTCACATGTCCCTTAAGTTTCCTATAAGGCCCCTTCTTAACAACATAAAAAATTACAGGTTGATCTTCTCGAGAGTTAGCCTTCGATCCTTTTGGAATTTAGTCTCGTCCAATATCAAAAGATACAATTCCATGTGTCTGGACAAAGAGGTCTAAATGACATAATTAGGAGATGGTAGCAGAAATGGCAAAACATGTTCTTTGTGTTCAAAATTATACATTTTACAAAAAATTATGTGTTCTTCTGATAAAACATAACAAGACAATATATTAAAAAATCATATTAAAACCATTTCGATAAATCAATAGTGTGTGTTCATTACCAAAATATTCAAACATTCCGATAAATCACATTAAACTGTACATGTTCAATAGCGAAAGATTAAAATATCATTATACAACAATGTGACATGAAAATATCAAAATATGTAAATAAAACCCTATTTTGTTTAGTGGCAAATGTTAGCCTCCATCGATATTGGATGACAGACTCTATTTTTGTGACAATTTCGTGGAGACTAAAATATAGATTTGTGTATTCCCCATAACTATTCACTGTATTCAAATCTATGCTTCTAACCTTCCTGCGCATATATGCAAAGCATCCACAATGCCATTTGCATCGTCCTACTCTATTAGAACCTCTCTTTGTCGGTCTCGGTTGATCGCTCTCTACAGAAGACAATATCATGGGATCAAGGACCCTATAGAACCAGAAAATATAATCAGGATTGGTTTTTCAGTTATTCTCCACAAATGGACCCCACATGTCTTCAGGTACAACATGTAACAAGAAACAATTGAATTCCTAATTTATTTAAAAGAGACTTAGACAAAATGTCCAGGGATTCTCTATTCTTAACAATAGGCCCTGGAGACTTCTTGATTCATCATGCTATTGTTCTTGGTTTACATACAACTACATTAATCTTAGTAAAAGGTGCTTTGGATGCACGCGGTTCCAAGTTATCGACCAGCAATGTCGGTCAAATCTAAAAAAACCAATAGAAAAGGAAAAATTAATCATTTAAATATTTCATCAATCACATAGAGCACACAAGTATCATTCACATTTCTAATTAGAATTTCATTACCATATTTTCACTAATTCAAACCGTAAATTACATTTACGTTCAACTTGATAAAAAAACTACAAAATTCCTAAACTACATTGACGTTCACATTCTAATTGATCAACAACTTAAAAACCCTAACCTTGAACAACATCAGAATGAGAAGTTAAATCTTACATCCTTCAGGCACAAATATAAGCAAAAAAAAATAAAAAATCACTCTTTAGGTTAATTAAATTACTGATGTATCTGGTAATATTGATCAGGTACATCAATTATTCAATGAACGTGATTTATTTTTTTATTTTTTTATGATAGTGACCAGAGGTTGTCCTTGTTACTAAAATGAAGATATGTGATAACAAATACAAGGTCTTCTACCATGGTTAGATGAAAATAATTGATTGAAGTAAGGAGCGTGTTTGAATGTGTCAAGAATTGAGTTTTTGTGTTTTTTTTCTTTCTTTTAACAAATACGCATATGAGAACACTGACCCATATTGTTCTATTAGTCGGTCATAACTTGTGAAATACAACAAACACAAGTTAGGTTCCGATAGGTTTGGTTCGTAACTCCTGAATTGAACAACCATGTTGCATTAATCTATTTTTCGTTAGTCTTAATTTTGTTTAAATACTACTTATTAGTTTAATTTATTTAAAAAAACATAAAAACAATTATTAGTTTAATTTAATCCCCTTTTCACTATTTCAATAATTTAAATCATAATTGATCATTATCATTCAATAATATTAATTTGTAATATATTATATGCTAAATTTTGCAATAAAAGTTTATTTTGCCTTGTCTTTGCATGCAATAGTAATATGAATAAAAAACTTCTCAATCTATAATTTAAATATTCAAAAACCAATCTAAATTAAATCTCATTAAATTAAATGATTTCAAAATCAAATGAATTTTTATCCCAAAATCAATTTAATTCATATCGTAAATCACACGCCACCCTTACCAACAAGGTCTTTAGTTTTTACCGTGGTAAGTACCACCGTGTTATCTTTTTTCGTGGTAAATTCGTGTTTGTCAAAATTTTGGCAGTGTCAGTGTTCTACCTAGCTAAGCTAGATTCACTTCCCGATTTGGTCGGTTACTGTGTTTTTTCGTCCTAACAGTCAACTCCATTCCCGTTTTGCATGTCCCAAAAATTTCATCCTATAATTTTTCTACGAAAAATCTTATCGCAAATATTTAATGCGCTTTGACTTTCGGGGTATTGAAATTGAAGTCTTAGATGAGATATGCAATTAGTGTCAACTTTTGACGTAACCAGAAGAGAGAAATGAGTAGCTGCTGTGGTTTGAGGTCTGGTTCATCCATCATGGAAACTGAGTTGACTAGTAGCAGTAGAGGAAGGGGTTTTGGTAGCATTTTTGGTTCTACTGTTAAGCCTAGACCAGCCAGGTTTCAAACTTCTGGTTCGTGTTCTGTTTCTGATATAAATATTGACTTTCATTTGTTACATATATTGTTGATTTGTCGTTTAGTTCATGCACTGTTGACTTTTTTTCTCATGGCTAGATTTATTAGTTACGTTTTTTCTTTCTTTCATTTAGTTTATAAATTATAGATTTTATAGTAAAATGTTGTTACATTACAGATACGTCCAATTATATTTAATGTCTTAGGCAATGTTTGTACAGCAATGTATGGTGAAATATATAATTTAACATTGTGCGATCAAATTGATTGCATTCATGTTTGTGTCTGCTAGGGTTGTTGACATGGTAATTAAGCCTGTTTTGAAACTAACCAGCTTGAAATTTCATCCCAATGTCTGGGAGTTCCTTTAGCAAGACAAATTTCTTCGCTTTCTGATCAGTTTTAGGACAATGCTGATCATTTGTTCACAGTCCTAACATTCACTTGCAATCATTCTTGCTTTTATTTAGTGACTTCGTGTAGGTCAATTCGTGTGGGTTTAATTCCCTATTTAGTTGGACCTATTCTCAAAACGGGGGAATCCACGTGAATTTTGTGGTACTATTGAGGGAATGTTGATAAGGGCATTAGAGTGTGTTGTTAAAACTTTTCCTATAAGAATAGCCTACTACTGTAACATGTTTAAGTCAATTTTACTTATCTTTTACAACTGCCTCTTTTTTATTATACGTTGATGATATTAATTTCATATGGATGTTACGAATGTGTTTGTTTCCCTGAAATGATACTGAGAAACATTGCATTGCAGATGAAGATGTTGAGGATCTTCTGCCCAATAACTCTCCAGGCATACCTTCTGGAACTGTTTTTCCCTATGTTGGTGTTGCTTGCCTTGGAGCCTTTTTATTTGGTTATCATCTTGGGTACGAATTTCATCTTCGTTGAGTATGAAGATCAATGGACTTATAATGCAGACATTCAATATATCTTCTTCTTGAGCAATGCTTCGTATTACAAATGACAATATAACAAGACCAAACAAATAAATCTTGTCAACTTAATTCATCTCCAACTGCACCGTGTTTTCAGCCACATCTCAGTTTTATGCGTTTGCTCAATTTTTGTTGTTTTTGTTTTGAAAGAGTAATTCTTGCATTTCGTGTATATAACCATCATAATAAATAGCACAGTTCCTTTTTCTTTAAACTTCCATCAAACTTAATTGAATCACATAAGCCATTTCTTTATGTCTTATGTTGAATTTCATCTGTTATACTACTGATTTTCATTCTTAGGTGGGAAACTCTGATAATGCCCTGTTTGTTGTAGGGTGGTAAATGGTGCTCTTGAGTACCTTGCCAAGGATCTCGGAATCGCTCAAAACACTGTGCTACAAGGTTTTTTCTTCTTTTTTCTTTTGGTTGTTTTTAGTTGCAAACTTGCTAATAAGTTTAATCTGCCTGATTGATTTTATCAGCAAGGAAATTGTAGATTGTTTTGCAAATACTCTTTCATCTTCTTATTTGATGTTATGCTTTTTATTTTGTAGTATGTAATGAGTAAATTTTCAGCGTACTTGTGAACATATTTTAAACTTGTTACTGTTACTATTATATTAAGTAAGAACAAACTTTAGTGTCTTAAGTTCTTGACAGCAAAATCTGTTTGTTTTTTGAATATGCTCCATTTTTTATCTCATGGTTTTCATGAGAGTTAAATCCGTGAACAGGATGTGTTAGAATTCAAAGGGTTTGAGGAAAATGAGTGAAAGAGTTTTGAAAGCTTGAATGAGAGTAAAATTTATAAGGAATTATTTTGACAGAAGATAGTGAAATGTGTACATAATTGTGCTATTTATAGAGCACAATTGCATTCCTAACTAACCAACTCACACTAACAAAATAAGATCCTGTAACAGGATGGATTGTCAGCACGTTACTTGCAGGCGCTACTGTCGGTTCATTTACTGGTGGAGCATTAGCTGACAAATTTGGTAGAACCAGGACTTTTCAGTTGGATGCAATCCCTCTAGCAATCGGAGGATTTCTTTGGTCTGTCTATTGTCCCTGATACGATTTTTTGATCTTTAATGCATACTTGATACTGGATGTTTTAAATTTTAATTCATCTACAGTGCTACAGCTCAGAGTGTTCAGACAATGATCGTTGGTCGCTCGTTAGCTGGTATAGGAATCGGTATTGCATCTGCTATCGTACCACTATACATATCTGAGGTGGTGCCTTTATAAATTATTTTAACTGTTATGATCGTTTTTACATATAGTATATGGATCTCAGGGTCATGGTGACTTCTGACTTGTTTTAATCGACAGATTTCTCCAACCGAAATTCGTGGTGCACTTGGATCTGTTAATCAGCTTTTTATATGTATTGGGATTCTTGCTGCACTTGTTGCCGGTTTGCCTCTGGAGGGAAATCCTATGTGGTATGTAGTATTGAAATGCTTCATCTCTTGTCACCTGTTTACTTCTTAGGTCAAATGTCAGCTAGAGAGCATTTACATTTGAGATGAAAATGACTATATTCAGTGTACAGTTTTATAAGCTAGAAACTACTTCTATTATAAGGCATTCCAAGAGAAAGGAAATGGAGATATGTGCCATTCATGAATGACAAATAAATCAAGAGGCAGTCGAAAATGTCCAGTCCTTTTTGAATTGAGTTTTGTACATCAATTCCTTCCTTACTAGACTTCCAATAGAATTTTAATAGACAGCCCTATACTTTTCTGAAGTATCAGCTTCATGAATTTTTACTCCGAGGATCTGGAATCATTTATCGGTTTGCTAGTTATTAATATGTAGTTACAATAGAGGTGGTAAAACCTTGGAAATTTTTTTTCCATTGTGAAGTGTAAGTTGGTCTCATGTCTAATCTTCATTTCGTTTTTCAGGTGGAGGACAATGTTTGGAATTGCAATAGTTCCAGCTATTCTGTTAGCGCTTGGAATGGCAATTTGTCCGGAGAGTCCTCGGTGGCTTTATCAGGTTGTCCTGCAACCCTATTCTGTCATTTGTCAAGGAAAATACAGTTAGATGTCATGTCAAGTAAACCAGCTATTACAAAACAAGCAGCGCAAAATTTATCCCCTCGAGAGCTTACTTTCTTATATAAAATACTACTCTTAGACAACCAAGTGATTAGGCTCCGGTAGTTAATTGGTTTCAGTTAAAGTCGAATTGATCAGGAGCCCCCAAGTTCGAACCGTGGCTGGAATAATCTTTAATCATACTCTACTTACCTCGTGATTAAACTCCAGACTACTAGGGCTCATTTCCCCTAGGAACCGGATGGTTAAGACAAAAAGATACTACTCGCAAACTCATAATAACTTTCTGTATTTATTAATTTCACATACCTATCAATTGGATTCTAGTATCCTATGGTGACAACTTTCCAAATAAACTATTAGATTTTATAAATATATATATTTTAAATCTCTAAAGACACTATTGAGGTCCTTAAATATTTTATATGGGTTGAAATTTTAGATTCACAGATGCAATTTTATATAACCTGAATGCAACTAAAGATACATTTATGTGTATATGATGCCTTGTTTCCTTCGAAGCAAATCATTACATTAGAAGTTTAGTGCAATTTCATTAATTTTCTAAGAAAATTACATTGTTTGATTTACAGCAAGGGAAAATCTCTGAAGCTGAAAAGGCTATTAAAACATTATATGGAAAAGAAATAGTTGCTTCGGTTATGCAGGACTTGACAGCAGGAAGTCAAGGTTCTTCTGAACCTGAAGCAGGATGGTCCGAACTGTTCAGTAACCGATATCGGAAAGGTAATGCAAAAATTAAAGTTAAGACTGATTCCAGGTTTGATTATCAGTTGCTGAAAAGGTTTGTTGTGTATTTAAGTATAGTTTTAGCAACAGAGAACTGATACTAATTATATCTTCGGCAGTTAATTTTACAAGTTTGTTACTATAGATGTTAACCTTCAGCTTCTGAAATTTGGTTATAATTATATTTACTTAGTTTTCTTATTTTGATTCACTGCTCAACTTCATTTTGTTTGTTGTGAAGTTGATTGATGCGTAATGAATTGATGTAGCACTTCTATACAATATTCTCTGTCACAGTTGTCAGCATTGGCGCATCACTATTCCTGTTGCAGCAATTCGCTGGAATAAATGCTGTGGTTTATTATTCAACTTCCGTCTTTCGCAGTGCTGGAATTTCTTCAGATGTTGCAGCAAGTGCTCTCGTTGGTGCATCAAATGTTTTCGGTTAGTATTTTTCATTCCAAAAATATATTATGCCATTTGCACAAAGATTTCATTTTTCATGACTGATGTTGACTTTGGTGCAGGCACTGTTATTGCTTCCTCGTTGATGGACAGAAAGGGAAGAAAAAGTCTCCTTATCACAAGCTTTAGTGGGATGGTAATAACAATTTTTATTCACATTTGTACAAGGCTTGAAGCAAGGTGTTTGTGTTTTTTATTGTGATTCTTTGAGCCTCAAAATCTTAAGTCTTACAAATTATTCATTCGGCTCATTCTCAGTCGATGTGGGGCTCTAACTAGTCACACTTGAATTCTCACAATATCTATTTTACTTTCTGTTTGGCTAAAGTAATGCAAATATTCATTCCAACCCAATGGCCTAATTTCCTCTCGCATGTAATTTAACATTTTCTATGTTTTCCAGGCTGCTTCTATGTTGCTTCTTTCTGTGTCATTTAGTTGGAAAGTCCTTGCACAATACTCGGGCTCCCTTGCAGTCCTTGGGACTGTCCTGTAAGTCATTTAGTTTTTGCCAACAAAATTGATTCCATTTTTTATTTTCATTTCACATTTGACTTTGGTGGCCGTGGCATATGAATTTCAAGCAGCTATGTATTATCATTCTCTCTTGGTGCCGGTCCTGTGCCTGCCCTTCTTCTACCGGAGATATTTGCATCTAGAATCAGAGCAAAAGCAATTTCTTTGTCATTAGGCACACATTGGGTTAGTGATTTCATTTTGGAATCTAATGTTACATGACATTCTTTCATCTTGCTGTCAATTTTGAAGTTTCATGGACCCGTTTGTGATTATTCATTATTGATTTTGTTGGCTTGCCTGAAAATTATGTTAATGATAAAATGTGGAAATTTGTATTTTTGTTATCAGATATCCAACTTTGTGATAGGGCTCTATTTCTTGAGTGTTGTTAACAAGATTGGTATCAGCAGTGTATACTTGGGGTTCTCAACTGTGTGTCTTCTTGCGGTCTTATACATAGCTGCTAATGTTGTAGAAACGAAGGGTCGCTCATTGGAAGAAATTGAACGTGCTCTTACTCCTACAACTTAGAACTTTTGTACCGCAATAGAAGTACTTCTTTTTACCTAGTTTCCTCTTGATGAAGTAAGTATTACCCGTATTTTTATCTTATATACCCATTTATTAAATTTACTTTATAAATTCTTGAAGTCCTTATAGTTTACAAGTTATTAAGTTGACACCATTAAATTTTGAACTGTTGAATATAAACAGGGGCGATTCCTTTCATAGTAAAGGGGTAGCTATGGCTACCCCAAAGAAAAAAAAATCATTGAATAAGTAGGTATATTTTTATATTAAGCTACCCCTAATAATATATATTTAGCTACCTCATGTTAAATTTAAGGTGGAATAATTGTATTTTATTTTATTTTACTTATTTTTCAATCGAATTCCAAATTATCTAGTCCCATCTTCTAGGTACCAGAGGGTGAATATAAATACTTATTCTTTGTGACAATGAAAATATGACAACAACGACAACAACAAAACAGATTTAAGCGCACTTTACCAACCCTTTATTATTGTAAAAACAAACCCTTTATTAACACCTTTTATTTTTATATAACTAAAAAAAAGTAATTAGTGAAGTATAACCTTTTATAATCCGTTCTTGTTGTTTAAGGGTATTTTATGAAGTACATTTTATATACATAATAGTTATTGTGATATTTTTTTTTTTGCTTATTGGTTAAGTTTACTATTAGTTTTAAAAAAAAAAGTTATTTTTTTTATATGTTGCCATCTCATGAATATATTGCTAGCTTCGCCGCTGAATATAAATAAGATCTTGAAAGTCATCAATAGCTAGAAACTTGCAACTATAAATATATATGAACATGTTTTGAGGTTCAACCAAAGGATATGAAAAGTTATACTCAAATACCAACAATATAAAATTACATTACAATCACAATTACACTTTTGTCTTTTCGAATTTGTCTATAATACATTGCTGGAAGACACATATGAAGTTTGTACTGATGGAATTTTAGGAGAATATAAGAAAGGCTTTGGAGGATATGGCACTGACTCAAGTGGTAATTGTAGCATTTCTATTACTCGATTCATAGATGGTCTATCTAATGGATTCGTTTGAATGCACCATAGACTCACCATAGTAATCTTTCTCACCATATCATTTTCTTTCTCTGAATTTGCCATACCATTCACAGGGTTATTACCTTGTTCAAGATCCTTATAAATCCAGTCAGGAAAGTACATTTCAGAAGTACATGAACTGCCTGTGTCATAATTCTTTCTTCCTCCAATCATTTCTAGAATTAACATACCATAACTGTATACATCAGACTTGTGAGAAACTCCACCATATGTTCTACTAAATACTTCTGGTGCTATGTATCCTATAGTTCCTCTTGTGCCAAGTAATGACACAATACTATCATTCCTTTGACATATTTTAGCTAGTCCAAAATCAGATATTTTTGGGCAAAAATTTTCATCCAAGAGAATGTTTTGGGGTTTGATATCAAGATGCAAAATCCTTGAAATACATCCTTGATGCAAGTATTCTAGCCCTCGAGCAATGCCAATTGCAATTTGGTACAATGTGTTCCAATCCAAACTACAAATAGCATCAGGAAATCCAGTTTTAAGGATGAACTTATCCAAGGATCCTTTGGACATGAATTCATATATTAGTGCTCTTTTGTTCTCATAACAAAAACCCAAAAGTGAAACGACGTTCACATGTGAGGTTCTACTAATGCTAGCTACTTCATTTATGAATTCTTCTCCATTTCCCTTTGACTCGTTTATTACTTTCACTGCAACTTGACGCCCATCAGGTAAGCTTGCTTTGTAAACTACACCATAACCTCCTTGACCTAATTTGTCTCGGAATGAATTTGTCATCCGTTTCACTTCTGAATATCTATATTGCTTAATTGGGACCGACAAGTTATAACTTTGTATGAAATCATCCACATTGTGGTCGGTAAATTTGTTTGATTTCTTGAAGATCCACCTTTGTACTAAAATATGATACTTCTTTCGTTTACAAACAATCAACATGATAAGTATGACAAATCCAACACTAAACATTGAACACCCTGCATGCTTGCAAAAAAAGTGAGCGATAATTATAAACTATAATTATTTTATTTATTATCACAAAAGTAAAAGGAGTAATTAGTGAAGATAAAATAAGTAACTTCAATTTTCAAATTAAATATAATATCATTTATGTATTTCTTTGAGTGATTTTTTCCAATATATGTCTCGATAAATAATAACCAAATATTTGTCTTAACCCTTAGACTTTTAGGAAAAAGAAAACTCTAATAATCTAGAGTTTGTTTGATAAGTAAACAATATCTGACCAAAGATTATTGTAGTCGAGATTCAAACTCTTTATTTATGATAAATTTGACCTTAATTAGAACTGATTAGCCATTTGATCATATTTAATTTTCTTAAATTAATAAAAATAATAATTGTATACTTTTTAATGTTTCAAAGTAGTGGTATATAGTTCCAGTGTATTTAGCTCAGTTGGTAAAGACAATGCATAATATATATAAAGTCGGAGTTTGAATCCTGGACATTGAAAAAAAAGGTAGTGGTATATAAATTGCTCCTTATGGATCCCTAAAAAGAAAATCGCTCCTTATGGAATTTGTTTCATGCAAATAAAAAAAGATTTTGATAAAAAAAAACTTAAATTAAATAGCGAGTTTTGTCACCAGTAATTTAGAGATTATTTTAAGAATAATATAATTAAACACAATAGAATTAAATAAATTTAGTTCATAAGTCATGCCTCAACTGAAAATAATATCGAAGTTGTTAGGTCATACGCTGTGATTGGGGTTCAAATCCCATCTCTTTTGCTCGTGTGTGTTCTCGCTGCTGTCATTTTATCTTTCTACAAAAATGAAGTTTGATTTTCAATTTTAAGATGTAAATGCGTTTTTGGTACTTTGATTTTCAATTTTATGAAGTTTTGGTTTTCCTATTCTGAAATCTAATTATTTGGTCTCCTAAATTCAAATATTTTTAACTTTTGGTCCCCTAAAGTCAAAGTAATAATTTCATCATTATCTATGCTAATTTATTTATTTTAGTTCCTCAAACAATACCCTAACGACATTTGTTAACAATTTTTGTTTATGATATATTATAATTTTGAACCACCATAAATTCATTTCTTTATGATTTAAGTGTCAATGTATATTAAATTTAAATATTTTGTTGTTAAAATTTACTTTTAAATAACCATAATTGGTCGAATTTAGTAAATTTTCACATATTTTAATTTTATTTTTTGTTGTTTCATATTTTATAATAGAGTTTAAAAATATATGTTAGTGAAGTTATGAATTAAAAATAGCGAAAAATATGTATCTGAACTTTGATTATATTAAAATCAATCTACAATTCAATTTTTCTTCGAAGTGTGTTAGATTATTATTTTTTCTTGATTATTAGAAATAAAAAATTATTAAGGAAGTAAAGTGTATATTTTAATATAAGAAGGGAGAGGAATGCAATTCAAACTTTGCTTGGGGAAGGGGAGTGAAATGTTTTCTAATATGTTTTGAATAAGAGGAGAGAAAAATGTATATTTTACGAAGAGAGGAGTGTAGTTTACTCTTAATATTTTTTTTTAAAGGACTCTTAATATTTTTTTATTTTGTTGAATCATATTATAATTAATATATATGTTCCTTAATATATTAATAATAGTAATATTTTCTAAAATATGAAATATTGAATTAAAGTAATTAATAATAGCACATATAGCGGGCATATTGTATTCTGTCCTAATTCTTGAGATTAGGGAGTTTTGGGAATTCTTATCGTGTTATGTTGATTGATCGAGTATTCCTTATATACTTAATTTTGGTTTATGGGCAAAGTATCTTTTGCATTTTTTTTTTTGTCTAATAATCTAGTGGTTAGAGTTCACACAATTAAATATAGAGAAGTGGAGTGTCCAGGGTTCAAACTCCAACCCCTCATAAATAAATTATGCAACATCCCTACCAACTGAGCTAAGCTCACGGGACAGTACCTTTTGCATTTAATTCAACTGCAATAAAATTCATTTGTAATTAAAACAAATGTTGGCATATATAATGGGTATAGAAACAGACGTACCTACAATCCAAACGAGTGTTTTTTTAGATGAACCTTGTCCAAGGAAAGCATTGCCTTTGATAATTAACGTAACCTTGGATGGAAATTTGGGAATTTGTCCTGACAAATTATTATAAGAAACATCAAGAAGTTGAAGGTGAGGCAAAGCTGTAAGACTTTGTGGTATTGAACCAGACAAATAATTTCTAGCAAGAGTCAGGTTCACTAAACTTGATAAATTGGAAAATGCAGGAAAGATAGTTCCCGTTAAATTTTCGTTCCCCAAATCAACACTCACAATCTTCCCACTTTGACACTTAAACCATCCCAAGTTGTTACAAACCTCATTTTTCTTTATTGGTTTATTTGTTAAAATGGAAACAGGGATAAGCCTATATGTATCTAAAATTTCAAGCAAAATCATAACTTGGGAATCACAATGTCCGTTTATGCAAAATCCATTTCCTTCCCAAGTTGCGGTAACACCCTTGTGAAACACGGGTATCGGTCCTTGAAGATTATTATGGTCTAAAGAGATGTTCTTCAAGCTAGGGAGAGTGAGCAACGAAGGCGGGACCAAACCATATAGTTTATTTGAGTGAAGTTGTAAATCAAACAAATAAGTACAATTGGACATGTTAGGAATGTAATCCGCAAAGCCGTTATTGTGAAGCCACGCCTGTGACAAAAACTTCATAGATGATATAACGTCAATTGTACCCTGGAACCCATTCAATGCCCCCTGATTGTCGATCCTTAAACATCTTACTTTGGAATTCCCTAGATTTTGGGGAAGAGTTCCACTCAAGTTGTTGCGAGAAAGAAAAATAGTTTGCAAATTCGGGAACTTATCAAAAATTTCCGAGTCCAATGGTCCTATCATATTTGTAGCTTCGAGATCGATGGTATGCATAAAGTCAGAGTATACTCTAAAACTGACAGGAAATACCCATTGATTTAAATTCAAGTTGTTGCTAAGGTTAAGGGTTGTTAGATTTGCTAGAAATTCAAAGCAACCATCTTTGATTAAGGTGAATTTATTGTGACCAAGGTTGACAGTTTGGAGTAAATCGAGATCAGACAAACAAGGCAAAGGACCAATGAGTGAATTGTTGTGGAGATCGATGTGGGTGAGACTAGAGAGAGAGTTGAGGTTGGGAGGGAGTGTCCCAGTGAGTGAACTTGATGCAAGTTTGATGGCAACAACTTGATTAGATTGATCACAATCAACACCCTTCCATTTACAGAAGTGAGTGTTGTTAGACCAACCTGTGGGAGTTGGGGTAAGTGCTTTCAAAAGTTGGGACATGTAATCTGCATTTTTGTCTGCATTAATAATAGCAGCAACATAGATGATGAAGAAGAGGATGGGTGTTAAAGCATATTGGGTTAATATCTTCATGCTTACCTGTAATTTGTAGTAGTAGTTACTAGCAGAGTAAGTAATGTATATTCTATACTAGTAGTATAAAAAAAAGAAAGAGTAAGTCATGTGTATTGATAAACGAAGATAATGATGATGCATGAGTTCCTGTACTAGATAGAGGAATGAATATTAGAGGGATAATAGTCATTTTGGTAATAGTCATTTTAGTCTCTCAATGTGTAACAAGTAGCCGTAATAGTTTTTAAATGTATTGAAATTTTAAAATAATTTCTGATTGTACATTTTGTTAATCAAAATAGCCCGTCGCCTTAAAATCTTCTTTAATATTATTGGCATATTAGTCCCTCAATATACTTACTTAGAGAGTGTTTGTTTGATGGTTACCAAAATTATTCCTAAGATTAACCTTTTCCCAGGAATAAAAGGTGTGAATTTAATTTCAAGAAAAGTTTAACTAAACCTTAAGAGAAACACATTTCAACATCCCAAGCCACACACAACCGGGTCAACTTAACACCAACAATCAAACTTGCTCGAAATAATAATTGTAGATATTAAATGTTGAAGAAATATTTTATCTTGTAAAAAACATTTGAAGGAACACCCCTCCTAGAATCAATTATAAGCAAAATGAAGAAGAGTTGATGTATGTGGATTAAATTTTTAATCACATACATTGACTTTTCAACTACCACTTTTGATTATATTCCATTTCGGATGGAGTATTTTATAAAAACCTAAAATTTTATTAAAATGATGATAATTTTTTATTTTTTTTATAAATACTAACATTCTGACGGGGCACTCCATGCTCGTCTATCCATTTTTTTACTGCGCTAACCTGTGTAAATTATTACAAATTATGTTAATCTTTTACCATCAATACAGTAACAAATATAATAAAAATTCTTTATTTTTCAATAACACCAATAATATAACTTTATTAAAGACAAATTTATTTAAATGTATAACTGAAATAATAAAATATCCCATCTAAAAAAAAAATCACCTATTCTTTTTATATATTGTTATAGGATTAAAAATATATTTAAATCTTATGGGTCTACATAGTTGTGTGGATTATTACAATGATGTAGCTTTGGAAATGCAAATTTGGGATGCTTAGTATCAAAGTTGAATAAGGAACACGATGGATTTCAATTGGTAGATGCAAATGCTGATGACTTGCTACTGCAAATTGTTGCACAACCTTCTCACGTCATTCAAGGTTCTGTTTGGTTAGACACGCTTCCGACAGAGATGCATATGGATTTTTTTTGTGACAAAGTTGGTTTGTCTAACTACAGATTTTCTTTCTCTACTGTAGTTTGTTTGCAAATTTTTTTGTTTATTTTCTTCAAAGGGTTTTGGCCTAGTCCCCCCTCTTTTTGTACATATTTTTTCTTTTTTTTAATAAAATTTTAGAGTTTGGCGGCATAGGATGAAGGTTTCCTGGAATACCAACCTAATTGGAATATCGGTGTTTCCTCTTGATGCCTTGATGTCTGTCCCTACTCCTTGCCTAAAAAAAAAAAAAAAGAAGAAGGCGAGCCGCCCATGTTTACTTATTCATTAAAAAATTATAGTGGACAAAGAAAGCCACTTTGAAAAGCAGTAAAAATAATAAAATAATTACAATGGAGAAAGAAAGTCATTATGCTTCCTTTCAAAAGAAAACCACTATGTTTTACTTGTAATTGTCTAAAAAAAGCGATCATCATATGAAACACGTGGATAGCACTTGTGTACTATAATTGTATATACCATTGCTCAATTAGAATGTGCCACGTGACACACCCTTTAAAAAAATATATCAAATAAAACATTTATAAAGTAACATTGATAGGTGGCACACTCTAATTGGCCAATGATATATACCATTGGTACCTCAATGGTACACAAGTGGAATTCGAAACACCTTACAAAAGTACTCCCCATCACTCATTTTTAGTCTTTTTTTAAAATAAAGATTCAATTCAATTCAGTCTTTCACAATTTTTCCCTTTTTAATTTAGTCTCAAATACAAAAATAATACTGAAATTAGTTTTCGACATTTTCATGTTAAATACAAG
>Ga0228711_1000690_pt1 | contig 44263 bp, 25 predicted proteins | sample MedpolnodulmetaG_2_FD_177996 | JGI IMG/M metagenome (GOLD analysis project Ga0228711, IMG submission 177996) | Root nodule microbial communities from Medicago polymorpha collected in Santa Monica, California, United States - brown nodules | ecosystem: Host-associated > Plants > Roots > Nodule...
TTGAGTGGATACATGGTTATATAAAGTGTTAGGGAATAGAATGTGGAGTGACTAGTGAATTGGTTAGTCAAAGAGCCCTGGAATCTATTTGTCTATTGTGTTAGGAAGAAAAATTGCTAGAAGTAGATTTGATTTTATATATAGACCAAACTATAATGATGGGATGTTTTATACCAAATTTAAGTTCGCTTACTCTTCAAAAAGTTTTCTATTTTCATTTTAAAAAATATATGTTTATTTTATAGCATGATAGTCATAGTCTTTCTCTTATTCAGCTAGTGCCTTAATACAGTGTCTTTGATAAAAAAAAAAAATGTATATTTTAACTTGCTAACAAGAAAACATGAGATTTTCCTTAAAAAAAAAAGAGATTTTTGGATTGAACCAGTGAGATTATTATATAAAGATGATGCATTTTAAAAATATCTAAGTTGATCTTTAAAATTGTATGATTGTATTAATCTCTCACATTATCATTGTTCTAAAATATCATTGATCGCAAAATATCAACTAAGTTTGTCCATTTGTCTGAATAAGTTATCAAATTGCATATATGACATTGTTCTCTTAGTTTTTAATTCATCCTTGATATTTCTAACTTAATGTCAATCTAGTCGCTACAAATTCTAATGGAGGTACAAATTTGATTAGTTTATTTGGAGTTTCATTGATCTATTTAGAATATCAGCAATGTGAGTAATTAGATTGATTCGGTCCTACAATTCCAAGGACTAATTTGGATGTTTAGTCGTTTGTATTCATTGGCTTGACCATATACAAAACCAACAATAAGTTCTCAAGCCAACTCAAACTAGACAAAACTACAACAAAAACTATTAAGAATGATCTAGAGTTTAACGAGTTGGATAGAAATATTGTATATCATAAAACTTTGCGATGTTGTTTGATCCATGTAACCAACTCATTTAGTGGAATAAAGCATATAAAGTTTTGTTTTTAAGGAAGCATATAAAGTTATACTTCCTTCAAATTATTTATTTTTTATTTTTTGAAATTAACTTTCCATTGTCCCTCTGAGCATAGCTCAGTTGACAGGGACATGCATTACTAGACCACCGACCCGTGCGTTGCATGGGTCCTACTAACTAAAACAATCACAAATAAGCTATAACTCAATACATAAATGTATTGCTATAGGTGATGTGATGAAAACTCTTAGGAAGAGCTTGCCGCTCATTTGAATCCCACAATGCTCGAGAGACTAGGTCTCTGCAGTTGCGCACGTGGAGGATACCCGGTTCACACCAAAAAAATAGGTGATGTGATGATAATGTATTACAAATGGCACTCGTGGTAATATTAATTAGTTCCATAACCTTACTTTAAATAGTAATTATGATATATTACGAAAGACTTCTTTGTACACGACATTCGTAGTAACATTAGTATATTCACAATTGTCATTAGTTAAAATATTCTCAACTCATCTCTAGAATTAACTTTTGAAATCAACAGATGTGATTTGATGTCAAAATAAAGTTTGACATGAATCAATAGACAACAACATTAATTGTGCATGAATCAATAAAAATAAAGAACACATGTTTATCTTTAAAAAAAAAACATGTGCACACTACAATGTAGAATTTGAAGCATCATATCCACATCAATTTTCTAAAATGAATCAATTACACCTTTTATTGTTCTATGCACATTAATTATATAGCTCAAATATCCTAAATACATGTTCTTGAGCCACACAATACACAACAATCAACATTGAGAGCATTTAATGGATAATATAACTTATTTGTCTCTGATTATTAGCTTCCCTTTAATATAAATTTGAATAGTCACTGTTGCCTATAGTAAGTTGTTATCAAACAGATTTATCAGCTGCTGTCGAAGGTTAATGGAATGAAAATTATGTGCAGTTGAATTGGTGATATTTTCTCAAGCTAACAATTTTATATGCTTACTAATGGAAACAAAATGGACAAAAAACAATGTAAAATCAAACAACTTTTGTCTATTTTTTTTTGTCTCTTTTAGTGTTGGATTTATTGCACGGAAGGAGGAAAATAGCAATTCAAAATTCAAAATTGCATTTAATGTAGGGTGGATGAGATGTGGCAAGTTAGCAACCGAATTTAATGCTTGAGGTTAGCTTGTTGTGTACAATTGGTTATTGTGATTATGAGGGAAAATAAGCTTGTGATTAGGGTTTAGCAATTGCTAGACCTTATAAGCTTTTATAATAATAAGCTTTTATAATAAGAAGATAAGAAGATTATATGCAGGGTCGGGGTTCAAACCTCAGATACCCCACTTATTCACCTTGGAAAAGGTGAATTATAACCATTAGACTACTTGAAGAAAAAAAATTAACTTTCCATTTTTGATGACTTTTATGAGGAGAGAGATTAAATGGATGAAATGGGACAAAGGCAAAGATGAGGCTAAATAGAAACAATTTTTTCAAACAAGCACATTTTTTATAACATGTATTAAGGAGGGAATTAACCATAGACTTACTCTCTACAATTTAACACTAAAGAGGGAAGTAACTAAAGACTAGTCAACTAATATTAAAAGTCACACATTGAATGGGATAATGTGTCAACATAAGTTATAAGTGAAGATAGTCTTCACTTTTAAATTAAGCTCAACTCAAATTTTAACACTATAGTTAGATAATACATTAGAGTTTAAGCCGCAGGCGCATAGTCATAGCCACTGTCATCGTCATCATCACCTTCCCTGCATGAATCTACATCTCCACTGTGACAATCTTCTTCAGTGCAATCTACAGATGCATAACCAAACCATTCACCTTCACCGCATGGATTCTTAATGCTACTTGTGGCAATGACAATCGAAATGGATGCCATTTTGGTTGAGAATGAAGAAACGTTAGTGTCTTGAAATGTGAGGTTGACAAGAAGATTACAGAATTAGCTAAGAGATGCTAAGGTAGTTGTTAGAGAGCAGTTGGTGTTTATATAACAAGAAGAGAAATTGTTGGAGTGATTATGGCACATGAATGTCACCAAAAGGAGTGTGGATTTATGCTTAAAAGTGTGAGCATCGCTTGGTGCCTGCATGTGTGACAAAACCTCTTTACAAATCAGTTTATAGGTCAAAAGAACCATCAAAGAAAATGATAGAATCTTTGAGTGGATACATTGTTATATAAAATGTTAGGGAGTAGAAAGTGGAATGACTAGTGAATTGGCCAAGCATAATTACCAATGAAAGAGACCATTGTGTTAGGAAGAGAAATTGTTAGAGGGGGTATTGATTTTATAACTAATTTAACTAAAATTGAATTTGAAGTGCTATAATTTATGATTGGATGTTTTATACTAAATCTAAAATTCTGTTTACTTTGTGAGAACTTCTTATTTTCATTTTAAAAAATACGTGTTCATTTTATAGAATGATAGTCACATTTTTTCTTCTATTCACCTAGTGCGTAAATATTGTGCCTTTGATAAAAAAATTGTATATGTTTATTTTAAGGGTCTTGCTAACAAGTGTCTTTAGGACTCCCTTAAGACCCTTCTTAAGGATTCAAAAAACGAAACATAGATATGCTAATAAGATGTGAGATTTTCCTTAAAAAAAAAAAAAGATGTGAGATTTTTAAAGTGAACTAGTGTGATGAAGCATAGATATGCTAGATAGAGATGATGCATTTCAAAAATATCGAAGTTGATCCCTAAAATTGTAAGGTTGTGTCTACCTAATCTCTCACACTATCAATATTCGAAAATAATCATTAGATTGTAAAATGTTAATTAAGTCCGTCCCTCTTTCTGAATCAATTATGAAAATGCATGTATGACATTATTCTCTTTTATTTAAATTCATCCTTAATATCAATATTCCAAGTAAATTTGATTAATTTACTTGGAATTTCATTAATCACTTTAGAATATCGGTAATGCAAGGGATTAGATTGATTTGGTCCTACATCAAGGACTAATTTAGATGTTTACTTTTTCTTATCAATCATCGGATGTTCTATACAGTAGAAACTCTATAAATTAATAATGTCAGGACCGAAGAAATTTATTAATTTAGAGAGTTATTAATTTATCGATAAATTAATAATTATTAATTTAAAGAGTTTTTAAGTAATTATACACTACATACCAAACAAAAAGGCAAATTAGTCTATGCCTCTTAGAATTACGTTGCAGCGAACCTTGAGACTCAATGTAAATTACTAACTACTGTGTTCATATGCATTGGAAAAATACAATACAAAAATACAACACCTGAACTATTGGATGCATTAAGAAAAGTTAGAGATGAGCTCCAAACAGACTTGAACTTTAAAGGAAAACAGACAATTATTGAATCATATTTCAATAGAGTGTAATATATATTTTTCAGTTTCTGTGAATTATTAATTTATGATTTTCTTGGGACCGAAAATTATAAAGGGATCTCCCGAAAAATTATTATCTTATTATTTTATCGAGTTTTTCAATTTTTTACATTGGCCCAAGTCGGGACCAGACAAATTTATTATTTTAGAGAGTTTATTAATTTATCGAGTATTAATTTAAAGAGTTTCTACTGTAATTGCATTGTGCTAATTAATGTTTGTTTTTCCTCTCAGGTATGGAAGATAGGAGTTACTTTCTTAACATAGATTAAAAAAGTAAGATGTTAGTTCTTGAGATTTTTTTTAGGGATTCTTGAAAAATTATTGTAATGTACTTTTTTCATGCTCCATTTTAGTCCAAAAAACTGTAAATATCTAATATCGTCGTCATTATTGATGCAGTGTCATCACAATAAGCTTCATGTGATCACAACGTAACAATAGTAATTGCTCAATTCCCTTACATACACATGTTGTTTATCTATAACTGCAAATAGATATATTTTATTCACAAATAGAAATTATAGAGTTATGTTCGTAAGTCATAGCTCAATTGGTAAAATATCAAAATTGTGTTAGTCGGACGTTGTGATTGGGGTTCGAACTTCGCTCCTTCAACTTGTGTGTGTCAGTTTTAATGATTATTTGTCATTTGAGTTTAAAGGTGGTGTGTGTTGACAATCCAAAACAATTTTGCACACACGATCAATCAAAATATTTTGAACTGCCACATCAATTAAAAATAGAGCAACGTGACAATTTAAAATGTTTAGATTGATCGTGTGTGCAAAATTGTTTTGAACTGTCAACGCACCACCATTAAACTTTTGTCATTTCCTCTATAAAAAAGAAATATTTATAGAGCTTTTATTATAGGTCCTTCTTTTGCTTCCTTATATGAAACTAGAAATCGAAGTTGCAAACATGTATACTTTCGGTCAAGACCGAATGCAGGTGGTGGCCGGTGCAATTTTTGTTAACTTGCAAACATGGAAATACATAAAATCATTGTCAATTACATTTGGCCATTTGGCCATTTATGTATAATTTAGAAATTGTTTGGTAAAATTTAATGGATAGCATAGAAGTTATAACATAGTACATTAATTCGTCCGTTTATTTTCAAGTGTCGCTTTAGAATAGTACATTTAAAATAAGGAAGTGGTTTTTGATTTTTTTTTTTTATTATACTCTCATTTTAATCCTTCAATAAATTACTTTTTATTAACACACATTCTCTTTTTTTTTTAGGCATTAACACACATTCTCTATTTTAAATAAATTTGATTCCTTATTCTTAATTTATGCTACAACAAACAATTGCTATACTCTCTTAAACAAACTCCTTTTTGCAATTTCACATTAGATAGATACGATGCATTGTTTTTTGAAGAAGAGATATGATTCATTTTAAAAATATCCAAGTTGATCCATGAAGTTGTAAGGTTGTGTCAACCTTTATTTTGACCAAGGTTTGTTGTGTCAAAGTCTGATTTATCAAACATAGACTTATAATCTCCTCCACAATTTATCATTGAAAAGAAAATTGAAATAATACTAGTCAACTAATATTAAGAAAAACAAGTTTATAAATAGAGACAATCTTCATCTTCCAATTATGTTTTGTAGGATTAAGTTACGTCTAACTCAAATTCTAACACTATAGTTAGATTATACATTAGAGTTTAAGCAGCGGGAGCATAATCATATCCACCATCATCATCATCATCACCTTCCCTGTATGAATCTACATCTCCGGTGTGATAATCTTCATCAATGCTAGCTACAAATGCATAACCAAAACATTCACCTTCACCGCATACATTCTGAATGCTCCTTGTGGCAATGGAAATGGAAATGGATGTCATTTTGCTTGATAATAAAGAAAAGTTAGTGTCTTGAAGATAATGGGGTTAGCTAGGAGATGCTAAGGTAGTTGTGTGAGTTTGTTGGGTTTGAGTTAGGGTTAGAGACCAGCTGGTGTTTATATAACAAGAAGAGAAATTGTTGAAGTGATTATGCCACATGAATGTCACAAAAGGAGCGTGGATTTATGCTTAAAAGTGTGAGCATTGCTTGGTGCCTCATGTGTGATACGATTTTGTTCAGCCACATTGGAAAACCTCTTACACGTCAGAAAAAGCAGCCAAGAAAATGATAGAATCTTTGAGTGGATGCATGGTTATATAAAGTGTTAGGGAATAGAAAGTGGAATGACTAGTCCATTGGCCTTGGAATCTATCGTTCCATTGTGTTAGGAAGAAAGGTTGTCAGAGGGGGAATTGATTTTATAACTAATTTAACTAAAATTGAATTTGTTGTGGCATAATTTATGATTGGATGTTTTATACCAAATCTAAAATCTGTTTACTTCTTGAAAACTTTTTATTTTCATTTTATTGAATGATAGTCACATTTTTTTCTCCTTTTCACCTAGTGCGTTAATAGTGTCTTTGATAAAAAAAATTATATATGTTCATTTAAATTTGCTAACAAGAAAATGCGAGACAGAGGGGAAATTGTATAGGTTAATATAATGCATTTTAAAAATATCAAAGTTGATCTTTTTTTTTTTTTCACAAGATAAAATGAGATATATTAATAATAACCCCGGCGATACACCCTGCACAAGACGTTCGAAAAGTGCCTCACCGACCAATATTTATAAGAACAAGGTACCAAAAAACAAAAGGCACCCCAAAAACAATCACAAGAACCTACTCGTGAACACCCATTCAAAGGAGCGGGTGTGCCCACTAATCATAATAACAGTAATTAAAAGAGATATGCTTTGCTTTCATCCACAAATAAGAATTGAGCTTTGTTTTCTCAATAAGAATGGAAGGATGTGAAGCCTCATTCTTGAAGATGCAATCATTCCTATCTTTCCAAATTACCCAAACGCAAACATACCATATACTTTGCAAATAAGAATGAGTGCACCACGGAAGTCTCGCCATATAACAGAACTGGAGGTGATGATCCCGTAAGTCATAAGGAAGTACCAAATACAAGCCTAGCCAATTGAACACAAAGGACCATAAAGTAAGTGATGTACCGCACTCTAAGAAGATGTGACGTGCTGTTTCCAAAACCTTGCAGCCAGCCACACACAAAGACTCTGTGGTGTGAAGAATGTTCCTCCGCATCAAGTTGTCTCGAGTCGGAAGTCGGTTACGGAGAAGGCGCCACACGAATAAAGACACCTTTGTCAGAATATGCCTATACCAAACGTTGTCCACAAGACTCCTATCGACTTGATCCCCATAACTAATGATGTAGCGATAGGCCCCCCTCACCGAATATCCGTGAGCAGTGTCAAGTGCCCACCTCCACTTATCAATAACGTCAACCTGCAAAACTTTGTTTCCCCTTATTCTTCCCTTCATGAACACTCCACTCCTTATGCAAATATCGAAATTGATTGTTGAAATTGTAAGGTTCTGTCAACCTAATCTCTCACACTATCAATTTTCCAAAATGATCATTGGATTGCAAAATGTTAATTAATTAAGTTCGTCCCTCTCCCTAAATCAATTATCAAAATGCATATTTGACATTTTTCTCTTTGTTTTAATTTCATTATTAATATTACCATCTTAATGTCGTTCTAGTTGCTACAAATACTAGAGGGGCATATTTGATTAATTTATTTTGAATTTCATTGATCACTTTGGAATATCAGCAATGTAAGGGATTAGATTGATTTGGTCCTGCATCAAGGACTAATTTAGATGTTTACTTGTTCTTATCATTCACCGGGTGTTCTATAATTGCATTCTGCTAATGTTTGTTTTTCCTCTCAGATATGGAAGATAGGAGTTACTTTCTTATTATAGATAAAAAAAAAAAAGTAAGACCACATTAAGTTTCATGAGATCACAGTGTAACAATAGTAATTGGTCAATTCCCTTACATACACATGTTGTTTATCTATAACTGCAATTAGATATATTTAATATTTTGTCCACAAATATAAACTATAGAGTTATGTCTCCAAGTCATACTTCAACCGGTAAAATGTCAAAATTGTCAGGCCAATCGTCGTGATTGGAGTTTAAACTCCGCTCCCTCAACTTGTTTGTGTCGGTTTCAATGGTTATTTATCATTTTATCTATATATTTTTTTTTTACAGAGCTATTATTACAGGTCCTCCTTTTGCTTCCATAATTGAAACTAGAAATTGAAGTTGCAAACGTATATGCTTTCATTCAAGACCTAATGCAGGAGGTGGCCGGTGCAATTTTTGTCAACTTGCACATGGAAATAGATAAAATCATTGCCAATTACATTTGCTATTTGGGCATATGAGAATTTTTTTTTGGTGGGTGAACAACGAACATATGATCACAATCAAAATTCTATTTTGATTAATGATTATAATATACTTTTAGAGAAATTTATGTATAGTTTAGACTCTGGTAAAATTAGTGGATAGTATCCCCGTGAGCTTAGCTCAGTTGGTAGGGATATTGCATTTCATATGCAGGGGCCGGGGTTCGAACCCCGGACAATCCACTTCTCCACAATTAAATTGTGTGAGCTCTAACCATTAGGCTACTTGACAAAAAAAATAAATAGTGGATAGTGTAGATGTTATATGCATAGTACATTAATTAGTCTATCCGATTATTTTTAAACGTTGTTTTAGAATAGTGCACCAAAAAAAAGAATAGTGCGCTTAAAATAATGAAGTGGAATTTTAGAGTTTTTTTCTCCTTCCTATTATACTCTCATTTTAATCCATCAATAATTAGCAGGGGGACATATAACCAAAACCCTCAAAGATTAAGAGATTATAAATTTAGGTAAACCTATCTTATTAGTCACTAAGTTTGCCCTAATATTAGCAGGGGGTTGATCAAACCATTGATGGGAAACTATACTTAATCCAGTATTAGCAAGAATGTCAGCACATTTGTTACCTTCCCTGTATATATGAGTAACATAAAAAGTCATGGAAGAGATTAAGTGAAGGCAATTGGTCCATCTGTTTTGAAGATGTCAGGGAACAATTTTGGTAGACTTGAAAGCTAATGAAACTAACATCAGTTTCTAAGCAAAGAGAGAGCCATCCTTCTTTGTAAGCAATTTCAATGGCAACCATTGCTCCAATGAGCTCAGAACAAAGTGCAGTAGAGACCCCCAAATTAATAGCAAAACCTCCAAGGAAATCTGAGCTAGAATTTCTAAAAATTCCACCATAAGCTGCATTCCCTGGATTACCTAAAGAGGCACCGTCAGAGTTACACTTCACCCAATTAGTTATAGGAGGGGACCAAAGTATTTCTTTGATGATTTGTGGCTATGATTTGTGGCTTGGGAGGATTGATATTCACGCCAAAGTGCTTTAAAATGACAAAATCGGTGATGGAGGAAGTTGCAGCTAGAGAAGTAAAATTTCCTGACATGTTAGTACCTGAGATAATCAAACTCTTTGCAGTTTTAGTATCGACAGTCTTGTCCTGAAATCTTTTTCGATTTCTGCAAAACCAAATAGTATTAACGCATTTTTATAAGCATTAAAACTCATTCTCTTTTTACAATAAATTTCATTCCTTATATTTCTCCTATAACAAACAATTCCTATACTCTTTCCAACAATCTCCTTTTTTTTTTTTGCACACACTCTATCTCTTCCATAAGAAACTATTGTCAATAGTCTAAATGTTGTAGACAAATTTTGTTTTTTAATAATTGTAAAGTAAAATAAAATTTTCAACCACACATTTATCAAAATATAAATATGTTCTTCAACTTCCTTCCAATCCCTTTAATCAAAATTTTGGCTTCAACCATGACTTCAACAAATACTAGATTCACATTGTGTGACATATATTTGAATATTGGGATTATTCTTTGCCAAATTTAAATATTGGTGTACACTTAATTATTTTTAACAATGTTACAAACTTATTTATAAAATTTATACTCTTCATGAATCCATTACTAAAGGTAACAAAAATTTGTTTAAAAAAAAAACTTGAAATTTTCAAATACATTACACTAATTAGCTTTATATTGAAAAAGAATAATCATGATTAATTGAGAAATGGTATAATTAAAAAATGGTATCCTTAGAAGATCAAAATGACTATTAAATAGAAACATGAATCCAGCATCAAACAACATTAAAGAAAATCGGAGGAGTCAAATATTGAATTGAAGTGTTTGATAATATTAAGTTTTCAACTAACTTAGTCCGTCAAAAACTAACTTATATAATATAATAAATTATTTTTTAATTAATATATAATTTTTAGAGAAGACAATGAGTGTAAAAATGAAAGGAAAAAATGATTGATTTTTTTGTTGAAAAAAATTACATGATAAATTTATATCCTACTCCTTTCATTCCTTGATGCATGTAATTTTAAGAAATTTATTATTCTTTATTTGTCATTTTGATAGTTTAAGATAACATTTTGTGCATCCTATCCTTGCATTCATCAATTATTTTACACATTGTTTATAAAGTGATTATTAAATATTTTATAAAGTTTATAACCATTCCTTTTTATGAGGACACATTTGTGAGGGGAGAGATTAAATATTTTTCATCAATTATTTAACATTGAAAAGGAAATTGACCTAATCTAGTGAAGCTAATATTAAGAGCCACATATTGATTAAATCAGAAAAGGCCACAACACAAGTTTACAAGGAGAGACAATCTTCACCTTACAAGTCAGTTTTATATGATTATCTCTCTTAAGTCTAACACAAATTCTAACTCTATAGTTAGATAATACATGAGAGTTTAAGCAGCGGGAGCATAATCATAGCCACCATCATCGTCATCATCACCTTCCCTGTATGAATCTACATCTCCAGTGTGATAATCTTCATCAATGCAAGCTACAAGCGCATAACCATAACATTCACCTTCACCGCATGAACTCTTATTGCTCCTTGTGGCAATGGAAATGGATGCCATTTTGCTTGAGAAAGAAGAAAAGTTAGTGTCTTGAAGATAATGGAATTAGCTAGGAGATGCTAAGGTAGTTGTGTGAGTTTGTTGTGTTTGATTTAGGGTTAGATACCAATTGGTGTTTATATAGCAAGAAGAGAAGTTGTTGGAGTCTTTCTGCCACATGAATGCCACGCAAGGGGTGTGGATTTATGCGCAAAAGTGTGAGCATGGCTTGGTGCCTCATGTGTGATTCGATTTTGTCCAGCCACATTGCAAAACCTCTTTACAATTCAGCTTACACATCAAGAAAATTATAGAATCTTCGAGTGGATGCATGTAGGACATATAAAGTTTAGAAAGTGGATGATTAGTGATTTGGCCAAGCATAATTACCAATCAATGAGACCTGGAATCTTTATTGCTTCACTGTGTAGGAAGAAAAATTGTTAGATATGACTTTGAATTGAATTAATTTGATTTAAAACTGAAATTGAAGTGCTATAATTTATGGTTGAAGAACTATCATTATTGTAAAAAGTACTAGAACTAGATACCCCATCAGGTCTCAATTGTAAACAAATTTTGGTAAAAGAAAATTATTGTATTTGTTTCAAAATTTGAACAAGATAAATTAATTTTTGTTGGATCTGTAAGCAAAATGACAAACATCACTTAAAACTCACACGCAACTACGAAATCTCAGGTTTGTATATGAGTAAAGGTGTCCAACATAACAATATCGATTTTATTGATTTAAACATTATAGCCACCAATATACCAGTTTTAATTAATCAATTTTTGTTTATATTTAAACTGGAAGAGAGTATGTTTTGGAAGTACTTCACATTTGGCGGTGGATACATACTTGTGACTAAGGTACGCAATTTTCCCACAAGTTTCTTTAACATGAATTTGTTTAATAATATTTTGTTTCGATCTGATAATAAAAATAAATGTATTGCCCCAGCAGACGAACTATTTCAAAATGAATATAAAAATTAAGTTTAACGGTAATAAACTTTCGGTGTAAATTAGGTTTACACCAAAATCAAAGGAGAACACATTATATTGTTACATAAGTCCACTTTGTAAGGGCACTTTAAAAATAGAGGAATGATATTTTGACATCCATTTTCCAACAACTTTTAATGACAACATTTTTTTCTCTCTTTTTATTGGACAATAACAATAGAGAGAGAAAAAGGAAGAGAGAATAGAAATATAATGAGAGTATGAGAGAGAGAAGGTTGTCGCAAAAGTTGTTAAAAAATGGATGTTAAAATATCATTTCTCTTAAAAATAAAGGCAAGATGTTTGATTCTCATTGGACATGTATGTCCAGTTTTTCCATAAAAATGAGAAAATTAGCAAGTATTGATTTTATTCTTCTCTTTAATCGAGTAATTTAGTGGCTAAAAATTAACACGTGAATAAGCGGGGAGCCTGAATATCGAACCTTGATCCCTGCATACTGCAACGTCCATGTCAACCAAGCTTTGATCAAATCACAATGTTGATTTTATTCCCTTATCCTTCTAATTTATTCCTTTATCCTTCTAATTTTACCACTCAAATAACATTAAATATAACATTGTAATTTGTATTAGGCGTTTTCAGAACTGAACCAACCCAATACAAAACCGCAAATTGAACCAACACAAATGGAAAATCTGCAACAAATTGACTCAACCACGTGTTCGATTTTGTTTGTGGTTTTTATTTTATCATCCAAACAAACCGCAAAGAGAAATACTAATTACACCCATATCACCCAACTGAGTACTCATAAAAAGTCAATGAGAACTTTTATAGAGTGACAAAGTTTTTCTCTTGTTAAGTTTCTTCTTTGCTTTTTATTTCATAAATGTATGTATGTGCTTTATTTTGATGTTACTTGCACTTTTGTAGAAATGTTTATCTTAGATATATCTTGAATCATAGAAATTTAATGTGAATTTTTTTAAAATGATTAAATTTTAGTCTTTTACCGAAGAGAGTTACTTTTTGGTTCATGTTTTTAATTTGGTTTATGTTGATGGCAACATTGTTGGATGAAAATAAATTGCAATGTTGGATGTATCTTGAAACATTGTTGAAAACGACTGGAAATTAAGTTGTTTTTAACTTTTTAACTTGGTTTTAATGTTAGAAACAAAAAATTATATTGTCTTGCAAAAAACAGCAACAACCGAACCTACACCGCATAGTTTGATTTGGTTTTTATTTAAAACGTCAACTGAATCAAATCAAATCACATACTTTTCTATCTTACAGTTTAGATAACTTTTAGTCTCGAAATCATACCGCTCCACAAACACCCATTTTACAAGCTTATATATTTATGTTTTTATAACTATTCTAGGATTTATAAAATATCAATATTTTGGGTCCTTCACTGTTCAGATTTGTCTTACCATATCTGAAGTATATGATTGACTCCATATTGACTCAAGTGTAGGATTCATCATTCATGTTAGAAATTAGAAAAAGTAATTAAAAACATAGAATTCATGATTTGGATGAAAGAAATGGGCTTTGCGAATTTCACCATTAACTTGTCAGATGCAGTAACACTATTCAACAAAGACATAATACATGTACCTTCCAAAATTGTGAACACAAAAGTGTTGAATGCATGATAAGAAGATTTGAGAAAAAGCACACTTATAAATATCACTTCAAAAACCAGAGATTTGGTGGCTACACGTGTTTCCATGAGGTTTTGCCACGTATCCTATTTGGCCGGTATTGACGGTTAAGACACTTGGGTGTGCCCCTTTATAAAGGAACAATTAGGACATCATCCCATGTATCTTTGTCTCTTGCAATTAACAATTGACCTGTTTTTCTTCCCTTTGTTCTTGCTGTTTCCAAGTACCATGTGCCTAGTGGCTCACATTTAAGGGATTTTCGGTATAATAGTAATTTTGGTCTTTGAACGTGTAACGAGTAGTTAAAATAGTCCTTTGATGTATCGAAATTTGAAAATAGTTTCTCATTGTGCACTTCACTAGTTGAAATAGTCTTTAATGTTAAAATAGTCACTCAATGTTGACATTACCTCTTTTTATATAGGGACTGATATGACACACTAAGTAAGTATTTATAAGGACTTATATGTCAATAAGTAAGTATATTGCAGGACTAATATGATAATATGAATGAAATATTTTAATGCAAGAGACTATTTTTACTAAGATAGTGCACAATTAAGAACTATTTTAATATTTTGATACATTGAGTTGGAGTTCTTCAGTTTTTAAAAGTCTATATGAGTTTACTCAAAAAAAATAATTCTATATGAGATAGGAGGTTGTTGAGTATATTGTCTCTTAATGGCTGTCCTCTCTCCTTGCTTATCAAAAATAAAATAAAAAATAGGACAGTGGTACAATCACAACCTGGGATCAACTCAAGAGATAGTTCTTGGACATATATTTTCTAATTGCGAAATACTTAGAGTAGAAGAAGGAAATCTCTAGCTTCAAGCAACAAGATGATGAAGTACTTTGTGAAAGGTTCAAGCTATTATTAAAAAGTTGTCCAGGGCACAAGTTTTAAAAAATGGGTATCCTGCAAGCCTTCACGACAGAACTAAAGTCAGACACTCGAATGTTACTAGATGCTTTTGCAGGAGGAACCATGAAGATCAAGACGTCTGATGAAGTAAGAGAGTTGATTGACAACATGCCTCTGAATGAATATCGTGCACACACCGAGGAGGAGGCTGCCCTAAAGAAGAAAGGTGTGATAGATCTAAGCACTCATGATGCTTTACTTTCTAGTAACAAACTTCTCAGCATTCAACTATAAACTCTAGCAAAGAGGTTGGAAGCTCGTGAGGTTACGAGGTTGCCTAATTATCTGCAAAAGTTATATGCGACTTCTGTGAGGAAGATCATAAAAGTGGGGCATGTTTACCTGCAAGTTTGAGGTTATCAGAAGAACAAGTAAAGTATATGGAAAATTTCTCTAGGCAATAGAGAAATCCATACTCCAACACTTATCATCCTGGTTGGGCAAAACATCCAAACTTTTTTTTACCAAAGATACAATGTTCTTAAACCCCTACAGACAAATGCCCCCCTCCTCCTCCTCAAGGGACTCAACAACAACAACCAAGGGTAAATCTAGAAGAGATGATTTCTCATGGCATGAAAAATACTCAGGGACAACTCGAAAGAATGCCCAAGGATTAGGAAGAAATTTATAAGAGGACCGATGTTACTATTAAGAACTTACAAGTGCAGATGAGACAAATGTCTATTGAATTTGCAATTATAACAAGAACATGATTTTCTGGAACAACTCTAGATAACCACGGGAATGAAAGTTGCAAAATGATGGAAGTGGAAAAGGATGACGAGAAGGAGATTGATCTTCTGGAAACTAAAAGCAAGGTAACATAAGCATTGCAACAAATGGTAAAGAAATGGTCAACTCTCAGGGTAATACTGCAGACCAGGAAATTCCCTAATAGTAAATGTTGCAACAAAATTCTTGATTACTTATTATGACCAACAGGTAAACAAAATTATAATAAATTGGTCGTTGTTACCAACGAAGATTGCAAGGAGTATGAAGACAAGTCTTCAAAGAAGAAAGAAGACCAAGGGTGTTTTAGTGTACCAATTACCATCAGGGACTTTTATCTAGGAGAAGTGATGTGTGACCTCGAATCTAGCGCAAACATGATATCACTATAACTTTTCAAAAAGAATGGAGCATTGGAATTGAAACCTGCAAAGTAAGAATAAGGCTTGTTGATAGTTCTCTCAAGCATGTTGAAGGTGTGATAGAGGCTATGGATATAAATGTAGATGGATTCACCTTCCTTATCAAGGTAGTAGCTATGGAAATGAAAGAAAATGATAGAGTTCAAATTATCTTGGGGAGACCTTTTCTCGCAACTATTCGAGCTATTATTGTTGTGAAATCAACCTTGATCGGAATCACACCAATGAAAAACAAAGATGTGTGGAGCAAAAGATAGTGGTAATCCTAGGTCTAAGTGTCTTCAAGCAACAACACACTCAAGAGCTAAAACAATGACACAAAACACTAGCCAAGCACAAAGATAAGCAAGCTTAAAGGAAATAAACAAACACACACAAGATGGTAACCCAGTTCGGTCCAATATGACCTACTCTGGGGGAGAGAGCAGCTCTCCAATCCACTATGAGAAGATGTTACAAGAGGTTACAAGAAATTAGCCTTTTCCCTAATCTCTACCCTTTGTTTCCCTCACCACTCTCATATGAATCTTACTAGAGAATACACAAAGGAAGCTTTAGATCCTTCCAATGGCTTAATCTCACTACCCAAGGTGTTTACAATGTTTATCCCAACCCTAAAGACCCTCCTTACAAAGATACTCAACCCTCAAGTTCCCCCCTTTGTGAACCCTAAGCCTTTAGCTTCAGCTCTACTTCAAAAATGCTGCAGAATCCACAACAGTCCAAAATCGTGTCACGATTTTGACCAATCGCGTCACGATTGTCTCTGAACAGCCGTTGTGAATAGTCCCTTTCAGGTAAACTTGGTGAGGAAGTTGTTTAATCGTGTCATGATTTCCCACATCATGTCACGATTTTCCATCTCAAAAGACCAACCTCTCTGCCTATCCAATCGCGTCACGATGCTTGCAATCGTGACGCGATTTCAGGGTTTCTTGAATTCTCAATTTGAAGCCAATATACAAAAATTATAAATGAGGATCAAGGGGGAATTATCATCAGATAAGGACAAGGCTACATCACCTACACGGTTTCCGAGCAATATCGTTACCTAAGAGAGTTATGCCGAATGAGAAAGACATCCTAATGTTGAAGATCAGGAGGAAGATAATGAGCCTAAAGAGCACAATAATTTTTGGGGCTTACTACTGAAGGTACTCATATTAATCATCATCTCTTTTCTGAATAGCATAACCGGTTAGATTTTGAGCCAAATATTTCCATTTATTCCACTGCTATAATTCTTTCTATCATGAGTGTTACATATGAATGATATTTTTGCTCGAACTTACGGGTGCTCTTTACAGAGGATCAGTCATGTTATATTACACACGAGCCTTTCAAGCCACCTTTTAAATTCTTGTTATCCTTTGTGAAACCCCTTTGAGCCTCCAACAATAATTTCTTTTATTGTTACTAAGTGATGAATCATGTCATAGTTCTAAACCTTAAATTCAATCTGTTTGATTTCTCTTAAAGTTAGATAGATTATTATTATTATCATAACTTGGTACGTGTTGAAGCTAAGTTTGGGGTTGCTCTTTGAAATTAACAACATTTTAAGTTTTGGGTGGGGTACCAGTAGAACTTATTTATAAAAAAGAAAAAAATGAAGAAAAAAAATGTAGATTACCATGGATCTACACGAAGAAAAAAATAGAAAATAAAAAATCAAGAGCCAAAAACATCAAAAATTTTGGTATCTTAAAAAAAGTATATTTATGGTGAAAATGAAAAAGAAAAATAGTTCTACTTAGTACATAGCTTGTTTGATTCGAGGGAGAAAAGTTGGCAGTATATCAATGTTTAGTAGGAATCCCTTGGTTGATAGTCTACTTTCAAGTTTATTTGTTAGCCTACTTTTTCAAATATATTCACCTTTAACCTAAGTCACGTTACAACCATGAAGTCCTCAAAGTATGTATATAATTTGATTTTGATTGTTTGTTTATAATTGTTTCAAATTTAGAGCAGGGTACATTCATGTGACGACTGGAGTGGGCAAATGTTGTGACCAGCCCTACAGACTTTAGGAGATACATACGTGTATCCTGAAAAAGAATGTGGTTGAGTATATGAGATATCTTCTACAAGTTTTTACCGCTTGAGTGTAATGAGGTAAGTAAGTCAATTCTGTAAATGGGATGAGATGACAATCTGAGCAACCTATTCAGAAAGGTATGTTTTTTCTGAAAAAATGCAAAGAATAAAATTCGATTATCTTTCATTACTTATGGACAAACAACAATTTAAGTTTGGGGTAGTGATGACATGTCTTCTTACGTTAATCTTAACATGTTTTTCAGTCGTTTTCAGTAGGTTTTACAAGCGGAATATAGAAGTATGAGAATAATTGCTATGATTTTGGGACATTTGTAATGTTTACTATATTTAAGTATATAATTCTATTCTTCTTGAAACATGGTAATTCTAGGGTGTTTTGATGTAATTCACGAAGAAATCATACAAATCCGCAAAGCAAGACATTTGAAGATTAGTGAAAACTTTGGGAAGATCGAGAATTAAGATTCAAGAGGCATCAGATAACGTTACAGAGGGAGAAATTATGTCCACATGTCCCAACACATCTTATATGAAAGCAAACACCCAGAAGGACAAAGAAACATAGATTTATGCACTGAAACGCACTCATAGGCGCCTCGAGCATGAGCCATGCATCCCGAGGAGAGCCTAGGCTCCCCGAGCATGACCTAGGCGCCCCAAGGAGAGCCATGCTCCCCGAGCATGGCCTAAGCGCCCCGAGAGTGCATTTTCTACACTCTCATGCACCACGAGCATTACTGAATGCGGGCCAAAAATTGGTTTTTGCTACTTTTTTTAAGAGGGAAAAGTCCAGTGCTCAACTTCATGTGGAAACTCTCCCTATAAATATCAAGCCTTTCTTTTATAATTACTCATTCAGAACGAAGTGGTTCAAGAGGATGGCAGGCACTAAGAGCTTCAAGGGAGGCGTTTCTCTCTCCTCACTCCAAGTTTCTCTAGGGTATGTTTTATGTCTTTTGTAATTTGTCTTTAATTACCATGAGTAACTAAATCTTTTTAGGCTAGGGTTCTAAGATGAATCTTTATTTTGTTTGTTGGATAATTATTTAATTTAAAGTCTTTTACTCGGCTATTTTCTGTTCGCTATTTAGTTTTACTGTAGTGCGTAAGATTTGTCTCCTCTGTAGCACAATCATGACTTTGGCACTTAGGCAGGTGATATTACCTAATATTGATGTGTATTTGCCAGAATCAGGAAATAACTAGTTAGTAATTAAGAAAACTCTGACTTCACGACTTAAATCAGCCATGTAACTCCATTTTCCTTTCACCTTGGTAAGGTACACACTGATAGGGTTGCCCATTTGTAGAACTACCAAGAGGAAGAGTGTGATTTGTACTTCTAAGGCTCATAGATAAAGGAACCTATACGAACATTGAAAAGTCATACCTTTGAAAAATTAGGAACGTTAATTTAAGTCTATTTTTCAATTACCTCTGAGAGAGTAAGACCCCCATGAACAATCACATGGATTAGTAGGTACAACTCGACAGCTAGAGGGATCGACTGATATCTCTAAGAGGGTAAGACCTCCATGAACCTTCACGTGGATCAGCAGATGCAACTTGATAGCTGATTAGGTTTAATGTCCCAACGAACTCATTACTGAAATAGTCTACTTAACATTCTGAACTTGATTTGACTGTTATTTAATTCCAACAAATAAATAGAGGGGATTCAAAGAATCTTAACCGCCACTAGATTTTGCTTTGTTGCAAACATATTAAATTGGAAAACTCTAAACTCTTATCTCTTTTATTTATTTTATTGTTCCAAAATAAGTAACATAAATTGTTTGGTTGAAACGACAATCTACAATATTCTACTTACACTTTATTACTTAGTAAACGATTTGATATACTTGCCTAATCCGACCATTAGTAACATTTTTTTACTAGCTTTTAACATATTTTGAAAAATTTACCCTTAGTATAACTTATTCTTCTTCTTCTCAATTTTACCCTTAGTATCTTAATTGAAAAATTTAAGTATTAACTCAATATATATTTTTATTGCATTTCATATTCATACGATAATTCAATTGTTAATTTCATCAAACACCACAAGTCTCATTTGCTAGCTTATCCACTACCAACTATTATATGCTATTTTTGACCAAGTAGAACCTTAATATGAGAGAAAAGGAGTATTGTTGAACTATGACTAAAGAGGCAACACAACATATAGTGATCGAAAAAATGTAAAACATCATGGATGAACTTTATGGTGCAAGATTCAATGGCCAAATTAAGTTAACGATAAGTTTCTATAATTTAATCAATTTTACAAAAATGATATGATATCACAATTTTATTTCAATTATTCTGTACAATATTGACTTCGATTGTCGTTCTCCCATGGTGGGCTACAGTTGTTTTATGAAGTTAATGTGAAATCATATTCATGTTCATATTTAAGTGTGACTAAAGATCTAAAAAGTGTTCCAACTTTCCATGATTAATTGTATAATATTTATCCTACAGTTTCCCAAGGATGTAAAATTGGAAGGCAAAAAAGCAAGAAACAAGGGAACACTAACCACTCAAATATTGATTGAGTTCCTTGGATGTAAAGACAAGGAATGTAAAGTTCCTCGGTTGAACCAATGTGGGGAGGCAATGCCATTCTTGATTTTGGTTAATGTTTCACTTTATATACACCTTCTAATGAATCTAATGCTACTTTTAAGTAGTTAAATTTCTATTTTGGACTCTCATGGGTTTAGATTGTATACCTTTCAAAATAGCACGTATGTGGATAAAAAAGTATTTGTTTGAGGAGAAACATTGAATGAAAATATTGATCTTCAACAATATATAATTGAGGGGATCCATATTTAATGTCTTAAGATTTTTCGTGAAAATTTAGTGTCCAATTTCACTTATATAGTTACATTTAATCTGATTTGACAATCTTCATATTTCCCTTGATCAAACAAATTAATCAGACATTTCATATTTTACCAAATCCAAATAAGGAATGCAAAGTACACATATTTATCAATTTTTTTAATAGAAATATTAATGAGTAATATTTTGGTTTAAACCTGTATTATCTTATCTCTTCTCAAGAAGTGTTATATATATTCTTTTTTTAACATTCACTGTAACACTCACTTTCTTATTAAATGAAATCAATGTGGATACTATACTTTGGAAAAAGTCAAATGGATCCCATATAAAATGGTGAGATCCAGATGAATTTCATCAAATAAAAAAGTGAGTGTTAGAGAGTACTAAAAATTAGAGAATTTATAGCCTTTCTCATCTCTTCAATCTTTATGTTAACCTCACCAAATGAGCTTATCAATTCCATGTGCTATTGATTTAACGACCAATATTTACTAACTAGAATAACTAAAAATATGGGTTGGATAGTCTAATTTATTTGAACTAAAAGTTAAAGAAGTTAAACAAGTTAAAAAAATGGTTAATTAAGTTTTTAGTCTCTATAAATATTCTCAGTTTTGTTTTTAGTCCCTACAAAATAGAATCACACTTTTTAGTCCCTGTGACATTTTCCTTAAGCATTTTAGGGACTAAAACGTTGATGGAAATTTTTGACAGGGACTAAAAATGCTAATGGAAAAATTTTATAGGGACTAAAAATGCTGATGGAAAATTTTATAGGGACTAAAAAGTGTGATTTTATTTTATAAGAACTAAAAACAAAATTCTGAATATTTACAGCGACCATTTACTTAATTAAACCTTAAAAAAAACAAAGTTCAAAGCCTCCGTTAAACGTGAATTTAATAACGTAACATATATATTTGCCTATAGAAAAATACTAGAGTGCATATAAAATCTAAATTCTCGTGTCTCTCCTTCTATATATCGCTCTCTATAAAAAGATGTTGTGTTGCATCTCTTTGCTTCTCTTGGGACCCAATAAACTGACATGTCCGAAGAAAGGGACAAAAGAGAGGCCACACCATATCTTTATTTTCTCCCATAATTACTTCTTCCACCCCCTACAACTCCATGTTCTTCAATTTAACCTCTTATTCTTCTTTAAGCCATTACATTTAATGCACATTCATTTCCCTTGTTAGTACAAATACTTCTTCTGCTGCTACCATATCATCACTTCATATTTTCCATATCCCACAACAAAAGTTATATTAGCTCAAAATTTTAGAAGAATATCTGTCTTAACATGTCATCAAGCTCATACATTCTTCTTTTGTTTCTTTGCATCATTTCCTTGCATGCATGCAATGCTCGGAGACATCCTAGTTCTGATCTAGATAAGAAGATGGAGAAGAAACCTCACTTATCTCTCAAGGTTTGTCCTCCTTACTAGTTTAAATATGATTAAGTCTTGAATTTAATTACACATCAACAAAATTTTATTTCAAGGTTTACATTCGCAATTGTAGCTAGATAGCTACGGCATCAGGGTTTTTGATGTCTTTTCAATTGTGTCATGCATCAGTCGTATTTGACCATGATTTTTTACAATATTAAAGATCATGAACGAGATTAACTACTACAAAATTGAAATAGCGATGTTAAAAGTTAAATTCCGTCTCTAAGTTTTAAAGACGTAAAATTTGATGACCAATTTTATGTTTTCAATTTCAAATTTTTGTTGTATTTTCAAATTAATATTCTAGTAGATTATAAAACCTTGTTCTTACACTCATAACTAAATTCATTGATTTTTAAAAATAAAATAAAATTATAGCAAACTCATTTTTAATTAGGGCGTTATGTTTATTTTTTCAGTGATTTTTTAAAAAAAATAAAATTATAGCAAGCTCATTTTTAATTAGGGCGTTATGTTTATTTTTTTCACTTTATTTTGAAATGATTAATGTTATATTGTTATTAAATGTTAGTATTATGCTGGGAGTGAGGTTCAAACTCCTGACCACTTTATCCCCTAACTCATGAATTTCTGCTCACATCATACACCAAGCCATCCTTATATCCCCATGTCTGTTTTTTCACTAATTAGGGTTTGGTTTTTTGTAGATTAATGTTGAGAAGAATGCATTTGATTCCTCAAGGAAGAAACTTTATGAAGGTGATAACAAGATGAAGGTTGAGTTTGTTGCTGACTCGGAGAAGTCAAAATACCGAAGAAGCACTAACCAAAGAGTGCTGGAAGGTGTGAGAAAAGTTTCAGCTGGTTTACAAACTAAATCTCATGTTTCAGTTTCATCATTGCGGGTGCCTCACAATAAGAAGAAGCATAGTGAGAAACATCCTGGGTTTAATTTGGATTATTCACCACCTAAGACACATCCTCCTTCTCATAACTAAGTAACAATGTTATGAACCCTAGCTAGGTTTAAAATTGAATGTTGAAAAGAAATTGCACACACAATTACAAGCTTGGCCTTTCATCTAGGGTTTTAAATGTTTAGTTTTGTTAGCTTATATATGACTACAGAAAATGACTGTGTTCTTAATTATAATATATAATCAAACATATATATATTTTCTTATATATGTCTAGTTAGGTAAAGTTCTTTTTATTATGTTAACTAAGAACTAATCATGTCTTCTATTCCATCTTCCTCTTGATTGACATGAATGTTTGTCATTGATGGCTTAATTAAGATTAATGCATGGTTTCTTCATTTGTCGGTTAATATATATATATATATGTAGTAATATAGTAGAAGATCTCTTGTTTATTTTTACTTCTTTTGGTCAAGTATCTCTTGTTTATACTCACAGTCATGGAGGATTTTTTTTTATATACTTTTTTTCAATGACAAAATATATATCATATTTTAATCTTATATATTAATATAAATGTTTCTTTGCTGCTAAAAAAAACATTAATAAAGGAGTGTGACATGAACCCTTCCAATGAAGAAAAAAGAAACTGAAACTGCTACAACAAACAGATACAACCAACAGAAAAATCAAAACAAAAGCATCAAACGAACCCGACGTATCATGCAGCACACCAGAAAAAATAATCCAAAAGGAGATTTTTGTTTATACCTAATAGGAATCAAATTAAGTGATCCCCAAGTGAACAAGATATGTATGTATAACTCCTATAAAAAAAAATATATGTATGCATAAGTTGAAGAAGGATAAAATTTTGTTGTAGAGAGATGAATAGAATGAAAGGTTGGGCAGGAGCCAGATTGAAAAAATATGTTAAGAGTCGAAGATAAGTTCTAAAAATGAATTTATATATGTCATTTTTGACTCTACTAGTCGTACTTGGTAGGCTTGAATTTGATGTGGTTTTGAGATTTAAGTAAAAATCCAATTCAAATTTTCATTTTATATAAATATATTTTGTGTAGTCGTGGTTTTCTAGACTCGATTTTGGTGTCAGAACGGTTTGTGGACGTGAGCTACCTAAGGGGGTGGCAGGTGTTTGTTGGGGTGATTTCTTTTGGAGGTAGCCTTTGTTACACGGGTCAATGTTCATCGTCACTAGCTCTTGTTTGTGTTTTTTGGGTTGTTAAGGTGTTTAGGGTGTTTGGAGAGTGTGTGTCCCGTTGTAATGAGCCTTTTCCTTTTGATTTTGTTGTTGTTTGCACCATCGCATATCATGTATTTCGTCTTACATATTGTGTGCTGGTTTCCGGTGGGCTGGTTATTTTGCTTCGAGATCGGGAGTCGGTGTCTAACTGCAATCTTGTTTGACTTGATATGGTGTTTCTCTGATGTACCGGGGTGAAGGGTGCCCTGCTGATTTGGTCCTAAAGTCTGATGGGCCGATCACTTTTGATTCGAGATCGGAAGTCAGTTCTTTGGCTCAAGTAGGTTTTTGGGCTTTTTTTTGTGCTCTTACGGTGGATCGGAGGTCGAGAGGTGGTGGAAGCTGTATGATCCTTCGGTTAGGAGATCTTTGAATGTGGCTCAACTTTGGTGTTAGGGACTGAGAGTTTTATTTTGAAGGGTGTCTTTTTGGGGTGAGTAGTGACGATGGGCGATGGTGGATATTGTTTTTCAATTCTTGTTTTCGTGTAGAAGTCTGTTTTAGGTGGTGACGTGTTTTGGTGGGTTTATCTTCAGGGGTGTTTTTTAGAGTTGGGTGTTTATTTTCGGGTGTGCCGCCTTTATAAGACATCTTTAGTTTGTATTCTCTGATTTACCGGTCTCTATTTATCTTAAGCAGAGATCCTGTTGTTTAGTAAAAATTTCCGTTACAAAAAAAAAGACTCTTAAAAACAAAACTTGCATCCACCATGAACTCTAGGAATTGGCAATATATTGGTTCGTTCAAGCAACGAAGGATTAGTTTTTTTTGTTGGAGGGAACCGTGATTGATTCTCAATATATTTGAATCGGATCAAATAGCAATTTCTATCACGGTTGGGTCAAACCATTTCTATATTTTAGTTGATTGAGTTAATGGAACCATAATTTGAAAGTTTTACAAGCTCGATATTTTGTCTGGTTCTAACAACATTGGTAGCAAATACATAGATAGAAAAAATTGAGAATATTATAAAGAGATGGAGAGGATGAAGATAATTCAAATCTTAATTAAAAAAAAGGTAAATGCTAGTTGTCCCGAAAATAATACTCACGAGAGTATCACGATAGTTCAAAAGGTAACAACATAATCACTTCCTCATCTCTCAACTGTTCATGTATTCCAATTAACTCCGGATCTAACGGTTGCCGCTTAGTCGTGAAAAATTCTTGATATGTTTTTTCGCTTTAAATAGCATCACTCTACAAATAAAATGAGATTTTGGTGTTCTGTAGCTAGATACCGTGATTAATTATGACAGAGCAACCATTGTTTTTTTTAAATAGAATTATGATATAGCAATCATATAAGTGAGAGAAACATCACATTTTTATCCAAAACTTTAAGGCAATGAGTTTAAGGATCCTCTCACTAATAATGTGTTGAACCTCTACTGGTCATGATATATATTAGTGTCATTTGTTTGCTTGATAATTATAATTTTATGGGTCTTGCTTTGGTTTCAACAACATTTTAACTTTTAAAAAGTTAAATTATCACTTTTCACCATTTTTCGATACTATATTTCTATTTTTATCTCATTATCTAATGTCCCAAGAGCAATAGTTAACATTCTCCTAATTTTATTTGAAATAACAGCACAATCCCAATTGACATACTTGGTTTTATAATCATGTGCATGGCCATTAATGCTTTTGGATATTTCTTCCAACAAGTTCTTGAATTGGGATACGTTCTCCTAAAACCGATTCCCCTTGGATCTCAGTCCTCGACATCAAGGCATGGCTAACAATAAATCGGCCAAGAAAAGGAATTTCGCAAAAAAAATAATTCACAATTACTATACTGATATCTATTTATCGATCAAAAATATTTTTTTAAAAAAATAATATATATTTATATATATCTATCGAAATTTAATGTTTTGGTGAAACATAGTAGAAGAAGTTGAAGCTTTGTCGGAAAAGAAGTTACTATTCCCAGGCCCAGCCTTGAGGGAATGCAAGGTGCTCAACCGGGCCGGGCCTCCAAATGCTATGGGCCTTAAAAAAATTAAGTATAATACCTACTCCCACTTAAATAAAAAAAAATATATATATGTTACTTCTTTTTTTTTTCTTCAGTACATGTTTGAGTTTTTTTAGACTATAGTTCTCCTTTCTGTACATAAATTTGATGTTATCAAACCACCTCCAATTTGTATAATCACTTAATTAGTCAATTTGAAAAGCTATTTCATCGAAAGAATCACAACAATCATTTTTTTCTTGCATAAACCATTCGTTTTTCCCTTTCCCACAACGGAGTGACAAGTCCAACCGACACCATTATGTAAATTTCACATCTCTTTCACTTAATTCTTTTTTATTTCGTTTCATGTTTAAAACTTCTTTTGATTCTTATTTTTTAATGAAGCTTAGTTACACACAAAAAATACGTTTTTATTTTACTATAGACCTATTTTAAAAAGAGAGCCGAGCCTCCTATTTCATAGGAACAGCCCTAACTGTTCCCTTATTTTACACTTGCTCAATTTTTATGGTTTCGTTTCTGACTTTGAAAAAATAAACAAACAAGTGAAAGAAATATAGATGGGAGGACTTTGAGGACTTCATTTTTCTTCATAATACAAAATCCTCATAATTTGAGGTGACTAAAAAATTATATTGGATGAGGGTTTTATAGAGTTTATATGAATTCTTAAATATTCTTAAAATAAAAAATATATTAATCATAATCATTAATTTGTCATTCTCTAAAAAAATACTTTTTCAAAAAAATATGTTGATCATTATTTTATTCAAACTTGAAGCTAACTAAGGGACATGGTCTAGTCATGATTTTGATTTCATGAGATTATGAAATTGTGCAGAAAATGAGAAATGTTTAATATATCCTTAAGATGTAGTGGTTGATCGTATGTCTTGCACAATCTTGAACAAATTCTTATAGAACTTGTCCTCTTTGTTATAGTCTAGTGGGTTGGCCGTAAAGATATTTTATGTGAAAAACCGGGTCCGAACCCGGATCACCATATTTATCTTTACCGTGTGTTTATTTGAGTATACATTTGTCACAGACCAGTTACAAAATAAAATAAAAAATCCTATAAAACTCCTACCGAAAATTGATCATAGGAAAAATATAAAAAAACAGAAAATAGTTCATTAACAATAGTTAATTAGGCAATCGACCACCAAATTGAGGAAATATAGTCTTACTAAGATGGAAGAGTTTGCTAGGTTTTTTTTAATTCTTAATAATTAGTCATATTTAAGAGATGAAGAAATGATATGTGTACATTTATTTTGTGACAATTTTAAAACAAAATTCTCTCGTATGTTCACATTGTGTTCTTATTCTCTCACTTCATTTTTCTCTCTCAATTGTTTATGACCAATAAAAAAATTCCAAAAAATTATAAAATAGTTGTACAAATATTATTAATGTGAGAGATGTTAATATCATTGAATTACATGTTCAAGTATAATGGCAAGAGCATGGCTGGTTGTTCCGTACCTAACAAGGGACATAAGATGCAACAATTTCAAGCATATGTCTCCTATGAATGCAAATATAATAAGATCTCAACTCAAATGAAACATAAAATCTCAATAAAGGTGAATTGGGATTGTAAAAAGGAAAACTAAACTAGTTTCTTGGAACAGACATTCAAATATTAACGAATATGACAAGAACCAGAAAGTAACATTCTCAATATTATATGGTGTCACCGCCAGACAACCTTTTTGCGAATGTGTTTGTCTCACTCTGATATTTGTTATTCAAGATTATAATTTTGAATTCCCAAGAGAAATTCTGTACGTTAGAGTTGATCTGTTGAATCCTCACTCCTCAGATGTGGTTGATTAATTTTATTTTTTAAAATTAAGCTTTAATTAATTCTTCATAGGTTTCCTTTGTTTTTTAAACATAGACAAAATTACAACAACAATGGAAAACTGACGCACACAATTGGATGAGTCGGGTTTACACCCTAATCGTAGCGTCCAACCTTGCAATTTTTATATTTTTGCCAGTTGAGATAAAATTTATGGACTTTTATGGGTTTGCTTTAATAATTAGAAATCAATTGTGAACCCGGACACAAGATTTTATAAGGGTACGTAACGAGTATCATTCTCGGGTTGTCATGTTGCCAAAATGAATTTGGTTGTTTATGATATGATAGAGCAATGATATATGAACAACCATCAAGTGACAACTTCCATTTCCTCTATTTCTATTGGTCAAAAATAATAGAGAGAAAAAAAGTAAGAGAGAATAAAAACATAATATGAGTATGAGAGGGAAAGTTGTCAAAAAGTTGTTGCAAAATGGTTGTACAAATATCATTTCTCGATATGATATAGATTGTTGTTAATCAAAGGAGTCTAAAACACTCAGGTGTATGTTACATCAAACCAAGAGCAATCACACAAGGGATTAGTTTGGATATCTTCACTCAAACTTAAACACATTATATACACATGTCATATAACTTATATGGTATTTTGGTGCTCCGTTTCTACTTTTATATATTCAATGTCAAAATGTTAATTCATATTTGAGAAATTAACATATATGCTAGTCTATTAAGTTGGGTTTTTCCTTTGGACTTATGATTTTAACTTTGTTGCTTATGTTAAAAAAGTAGTTGAAGGCGTTGGTTCTTTATGCTAGTAAACATTTGATTTTTATTTTAAGGCAAAATAACCACCTAAATTTATATCGGGGATAATTGAATCTGAGAATCTTGAGAGGAGCATACTTCAAGTCTCAAACCAACTCAAATGGATTGCTAGTAAATGTTTGTATTAATTCAATAAAAAATAATTAATTACACATAAAAATATGTTATTGGTGAATCCCTTCTTAAGTAGGAACCACACACACAATAAAAGAGAAAAAATGAGAAAAGAATGAAAAGAAGAAAATAAGTGTTTTATGTTAGTGATTGGGCTTTAAGGCCAAGTGTGTATGAGTACTATAAAATGGGAATAAAACCCTAGGAATGTTGCTCTTTAGGCATCAGCAATTTGCTATTAGGCACCCTACATCGACGAAATTACTTCAGTGACAGTTAACTACCACTCGAGAGACTTTTGAAATCAGTTAAACTGATTTAAAAAGTGATTTGACCAATCTAAAAATTGTCGAACAATACTTAACTACCATTTTGTGGCAAACGACGATTAAATACTGGTCAGCTAATAGTTGTTAAATTTTTTGAGTAATTAGAGGTTGCCTAAAGAGCAACTCTCAAACTCTAGTTGCTAATTGGCCGCAAAATAGTTTGTCGTAAGAAACAACATTAAGAGAAAGAAGAGAATTAACCACAAGAGTATAAGAAAAATGGGCGCCTATGGTAAAATTATGGGTCATCATAACAAGTGTCCTAAGAGACTAGACAAAAATTAGTAATTTCTGTTGAAAACCACAAATTTTAAACTTTTTACAAGTTGAATTGGGGTAGCACTTGAGTGACATTGTGGTTGGTGACATTGTGACATTGGTCAACCACAATGTCACAAGTGTACCAAAAAAACAAAAGAATCTTTGTGAAAGAGAGAGAAGAAAGCCACTTGTGACATTGTGGTCAGAGAATATCACCTAGCACACTGTCCCCTAAGTGCTATCTGTTGAATTGACCACTTTTCAACATAATATTTCTATTTTTGTTTCCTTAACCAATTCCCTAAGAGCACTTTTTAGCATTTTCTTAAGAAAATTTTGTGAGTAGTAGTGTTTTCTCAGTGTAAGTTTGGAATACTCACTTGGTTGTGAGATTTGGAATACTCAATTAGTATAGTTAGTGATTATTTGATAAGGAAGATATTGGTTGTACTCCATTATGCTAATGGTGGAATTTTGGTTGAACTAAATCTCGTAGTTTTTATTCTCCCCATATTGAAAGGAGTTTTCTGCTAGATTAGGCCACATAATTTATTTTAGGGTTAAATATGTTTTTGGTCTCTATAAATATGCCAACTTTTTGTTTTAGTACATCTAAAATTTTCCTTCAACTTTTAGTCCCTATAAAATTTTCAATCACTACTTTTGGTCCCTATTTTAAGTTAATTTTAGTATTTTTTTTTTTAATAAAATTATGCAGAAATGTGTAGAATATTGTAAAAATCTTACCCAGAAAAAAAAGAATTTTTTAACAAAACATAAATTTAATATGAATTTTTAACCATAAAAAATATAAAAATTCATATTAAATTCATGTTTTGTTAAAAAATTCTAAATTTTTTTGCGAATGATTCTTATAATATTATGAATTTTTTTGCAAAATTTTATTCAAAAATATGAATTCTACATATGAGTTTATTTTAAAGGAGGGACCAAAAGTGAAGATGGAAAATTTTTAGGGACTAAAAGTTGAAGGAAAATTTTAGAGGGACTAAAACGAAAAGTTGTTATATTTATAGGGACCAAAAACATATTTAACCCTTTATTTTATTCGAAAATTCATATGTTGTTTTTTTTTGGGTTAAATATGTTTTTAGTCCTTACATTTTGCGCCCCTTTAAAGAATAGTCCCTACATTTCATTAAATGTTTTTAAAATCCTCACATTTTATCTTCATTATCAAAATTAGTCCATGCTGTTAATTCTCTAATGGAATGTTGATGTGGCAGTTAGTGGGTCCCAATCATTTTAAGGTTAAATATGTTTTTGGTCCCTACATTTTGCGTGACTTTGAAAAATAGTCCTTGCATTTCAATAAATGTTTATAAAATCCCTAAAAATAATAAGGATTATTGTTCAAAGCCACGCAAAATGTAGGGACCAAAAACATATTTAACCTTAAAATGATTGGGACCCACTAACTACCACATCAGCATTTCGTTAGAGAATTAACAACAGGGACTATCTTTGATAACAAAGATAAAATGTGAGGATTTTAAAAACATTTAATGAAATGTAGGGACTATTTTTCAAAGGGACGCAAAATGTAAGGACTAAATATATATTTAACCCTTTTTTTTTTACAAAAAATTCATATGTTGTTTAAATTTTAAAAAACTTTCTTGGTCACTAAGTTGATCAAAATCTCAGTCAAGTAAAATAAGTTGTCACAAGTGAGTGGAATTTGTTTTACACAGTTTTTTGTTGTTCATTAGTATTTTTAAACGAAGTGGTTGTTGCGAGAGTTTTCAGAATGTCAACAATACGAAATAAGACGTCTTGGACAAAAATATTGTATTGTTATTTGAAATCTATAAATACCTCTCATCTTTCTCCCTTTACTCTTTTACCAAAAAATAAATCACAAAATCCACTCATCTATGCTCTCTCTCCCCCTCTCTCTATCCCTCCCTCCCTCCTCCTCCTCCTCCCTACACCCCCCATTTTCCTTTGATCAACTAGTTTGGATCTTCATTGATCGTTGTTGTTTTGAGGTCAAAACTGATATAACAAATTTGAAGAATAAGAGATTGAGAAGTATAGGGTTTGAGAGATTTGAGAGAATAACAAAAAAAAAAAGATTGAATACTTAATATGATACTTGTATCTTATAACAACTAAGACATAGAGTATATACACAAACTCTAAAACAAACTAGTTAACTTGAGTTACTTGCTCTGCAAGTTAACTCTAGTTTACCAAATTCTAACTAACTAGCTTGGTTAACATTGATTTTGAGGTTGATATAACTATAATTGATTGACAAGGTTGGTAAAAAAAATTGATTGACAAGAAATTCCTCATATTGAGACTGTGGTTTTTGTTTTTTGTTGGTACAAATATGACGGTTGCTTCTAATTTTGCGTTTTTTTTAAACTTACTTCATATAACAATATGCGTATATAGAGGCTTATATTTTATGATAATGTGTGTGTTAGGAATTACCCTAAAAAAATGTATGTGTTAATTCTTAAAAAGAAAAAATCAAATAGCCCATTGTAACATTTGATCTTAATTGGTTCATGCTTTATTTTTGGAGTTTCACATATATTTTTTTATAATTGATATCTCATTTTATTGTTATTGTTTTATATTTCATTAGTGAACCTTATTGTCAATTGGTCAAAATTTCTTTAAAATTACTGGAAAAAAAATGTTACTTTTGTTTCTAATAAAAAAAGATCGAAGGGAATAATAACAAAAAAAGGGCAGCCCGGTGTACAATGCTCTCACATACGCAGGGTTCAAAAAAGGGGTCCAACCATTCGGTGTATTGTATGCAGTCTTACCCTATTTTGTATACACAAGAGGCTATTTCTAGGACTTGAACTCGTGACCTTTCATACACATAGAAACAACTTTACCGAATCGGAGGGAATAGTGATATTGCTTAGCATTTCATCTTCTAGTCTGATGATGTTCAATCAGTGCTAACGAAGTTAACGTGTTGCGTCAACACAATTAGCGGTGTTAGATAACAAATACTAACATTTTTTTTAATATATATCCATTTTCAATATTTCTAAATATCATTTGAAATTGTTGGTAACGCATGCGACGCATCGCATATGGTATAGATCTAGTTACAACTTCAAGAACTCATTGTTGCTAGAAACAACAAGTTTTTCAACAAAGCCTCCATCTTTTAATTTCTTCTATATACTTAAAAGTAAAGATTAAATTTGATCTCTCATCATTTTCTCGTGACCCAATTAAGTGTTTAAAAAAAATATCCAACTTAATATTTGGAGAAGCTTTGGGTCTTTATCATGCAACTCAGTGGATCAATGAACTTCAGCTTACAAATGTTGATTTTGAGGTAGATTCGAAAACAGTAGCTGATTATTTTAACAAAGCCAGAGGAGATAGCACCGAATTTGGATCCATTATGGATAATAGTATCCAGTTTTGTAATATCTTTTTAACAAACTTTCATGTCGAGTTTATTAGGAGGCAAGCAAATGAGGTTGCTCATGAGTTAGCTAAGGCAGCCACGTTATTCCCTAACTTTCACATCTTTGATGAAATTCCAGCATGTATTACTGATTTAATTTTTAATGAAATGGTACAAGTTATTTTCCCTAAAAAAAAAAAAGACTCATGATAACATAAATACTTATTTGTTTCCGTATAAAATGTTAGAACTAATTTTAGTGTTTTTTCGTCTTTAATTATATGATATTCTATAAAAAAGAGTTTTGTTTCTAAATATACTATACAACCTTGTACATTTATTATTCTTTTTTTAAATATGTTATTTATTAGAAGAATGTTAAAGGTGCCTTCAAGATATTGGTTAAGCAACTAAAACAAGTAACTTTTTATTAAAAGTAGTGTAATTACTACTTAATCAAAAATCAAAACTTATATTTTCAAGACAAATTTTTTATTTATAGATTCTTTGACCATTTTGAGAGCACTGGTTAGCAAGACCCTATTTATTAATACTATCAACTTGTCTTGCAATAAAAAAAGTTAACATTATATATACCTATAGAAAAAATATAATTTAGTAATAGTAACAAACATTTATATAAATTAGTCAAACACATTTTCTTAATACCCAGAACTTTTTGTTGCTAAGATATGACAATCAGTCGCTAATATGTTTAGCAACAGAAATAGTGACCGAAAATCTTGTCGTTAAAATAAAAATCGGTCTCTAATACATTTAACGACGGAAATAATAACCGAAAATTCAGTCATTAAAGTATAAATACTAAAATTTAATTATTATTTCGATTGTTATTTATTTGACCACACATAAAATGTATTCTTAGATCCGTCCTTGACCCTGAAAGTAACTCTACATACATAAAAAGCTTGATAAACATATAATAAACAAGAAACCAACATAGTTAAAGGGATGCATCTAGATAGGGATCTTAGCAACAAGGCAAAGAGGATTCTTCTTGTGTTGAGTGATCCCTGGCAGCATTGATGTATCAATGTCTTCCTTTACCAACCCATGTGGTAATTTCCAATCAAATGAATAAAGAAGATTGCCAAGGATGAGTTTCAATGAGGCAACTGCCATGGGTAAGCCGGGGCAAATTCTACGACCAGCTCCAAAGGGTATTAGTTCAAAATCTTGTCCAGTAAAATTTACAGAACTTTCTAAGAATCTTTCAGGATAAAATTCTTCTGCGTTTTCCCAAACATTATGGTCTCTTTGAATAGCCCAAGCATTCACATACAATATTGTCTTAGCTGGAATATTGTATCCACTTATAGTGCAATTTTCACGTGATTCTCTAGATAGAAGCAATGGGGCTGGTAGATGCAATCTTAACGTCTCTTTAATCACTGCATTCAAATAAGGTAAATTTTGAAGATCACCTTCATCTAAAAAATCTTTTGCACCTCCCAAGTTCCTGATTTCTTCTTGTACTATATCCAATACTCTTGGGTTTTTCATTAGGGCAGTCATAGCCCAAACTGATGTGGCTGATGTGGTATCTGTTGCAGCTACAATCGTATCCTACATAAAAGGTGCTTTACAAGTTAGCACATTTAAAATATTGTATCAAATTTTATTTTTCATCTATCTATGATATCAAAACTTGAACAATCAAAACATATAAATTACATTTTCAATTCGTTGAGATGACATGTAAGTTAAATCATAACGATTGTTGTAATATTTACTCCACCAATGGTCTAATCATGGTGCTTATAGCGACACATATATTTAATTACAACTATATCATTCAATAATCATGTTCTCAAATTTGTAACAAAAGTTGACTGACAATTAAGTTGATTTTTATTTTTTTTTTGAAAATGGCTAAATATATTCTCGTCGGCTAATGCAAGAAGCAAAAAACCGCGGTAAAGGGAAACAAACAAGCACGGTACCGCATATAGACAGAATATCGGAAACACCAAAACCCCTAAAACGCCACCTAATAGTGAGGCGAAACTATACAAACTGAACTACCGCATGCATAGCTCAGCCTCACCACCGAGAAAGCTAGTGGCAGAAAGAGAACATCCAGAAGGAACCCAGCAAAACTCTGCCGTAGCCTCAACCAACCAGCACAGCACGGGAATGGTGCCAAAACCAAACTGCAGGACTAACAGGAGGCATAAGCGCACCTCCAAAACTGCCAGAAAACCGCAATGGGACCCCAAACAAACTGCCACCAAAAGCTCACCACACACCAGCCCACAGATGCAGCTACACTCCCACCATTACCCTGTCTAAACAAAAAATAGGATTCCAACACCACTCATAATAAAGACACACCGGAATCTTCATTTTATCCAACACCCAACGCCAAGATAAAACCTTGATATTCTCCACAATTTCTTCAATGTCGTGATTTAACCTCTTAAAAATCTTATCATTTCTTGCTTTCCACAAGCACCATAAAGTAACTTGCCAAATCAACCACAACCCTCTCAATCGATTTTTATTTCCACCCCTGTCACTCCAACACTCCTAATGGACAAAAGGTTTGGAGGAGTCACAAAATGACAATCCAACCATATCATCAACCGAGACCACACCTATAGTAATGATTTATTAATTTGACATAAAAAAATAAAATAAAGTATCTGTTTAGAAATTTATATATTTAGTTATCCCTAGCTACTTTCATGGCGAAAGAAACAGGTCAAATGAGATGATAAATAGCTAAGTGTAATAAGAATTATTTATTTTTCCAAAAATAACAAAGTTTACTAGTTTCTTTAGTATATACTACATTGGTACCTAATTATAGGGTTTTTTGAAAAAATAGCAGGAATTAAGAAAATTGATAGTGATCATTACTATTATTTTTACAATTTCACCATTTAAAAGAGATAATAAATTTATGTTTTCAACATAGTATTTAATTAAAGAAAAAGGGCTAAAATATGGTTTTGGTCCCTTCAAATATGTCTCGTTTTGGTTTTAGTCCTGTAAAAAAAATTTGTTGTTTTTGGTCCCTGCAAAATATTTTGTTTTTGAAAATAGTCCCTCCAGGGACTATTTTCAAAAGTAAAATATTTTGCAGGGATCTTTTTAAAAATCAAAAGATTTTGCAGGGACTATTTTTCTAATAAATGGGTTCAGTCATCATGTGTCACGTGTGCAAATCATCACTAAAGTGGGACCAAAACCAAAACGAGACATATTTGCAGGGACCAAAAACAACAAAAAAAATTACAGGGACTAAAACCAAAACGAGGCATATTTGCAGGGACTAAAACCATATTTTAGCCAAGAAAAAGATATAAAAAATAGTGGTGTGTTGGTAAAAATTAGTTAATATATTTAGAAATATCAAAAGGCCTTATAAATAAAGACATTTTTTTCCAAATTTAAGAATAAAGTTAATAATAACCTAAAAATAACATCTCCTCCTTTGATCATTATTATAAACAAAAATATATTGCTTAAGTTTATTAAATAATTAATGTATATGGTCTATGTTATAGACTACACACATCAGTTATTCAATACATTTAAAAAAAAAAAAATTTATTTACAATAATAATCGAAGGAAGTAAAAAGGAACTGATATAGTAGGTAATTATGGTGTTGTCCTCATAAGTTTAACTCAATAATTAAAAACAATGCATAATATACGTAAAATCCGAGTTTCAAACCAAAAAAAAAAAAAGGTAACCAGGCTGTTAACGGAAAGTTTTAGCCTTGCATGTAACAATGCATCGGAAAAAGAATTCGCTTGAAAATTATCTCCATTCAAATTTTCTTTATCAGGACATATCCACACGTTTTGGTCCCTACAAAATCTGTACAAAATCTCTTAATTTACATCATGTACCACTCATCAGTCTGGTCTATTGTCAGGACATATCAACATGATGCCCACACTTGGCTAGCCTATGGTTATGTACCATTCAAATAGTCTGGTCTTCTAATTTTATTTTAAGAAGACAACTATTATTTGAGACAATTTTAAGATAATTTTGGAAATCAATATAATGGGATGCATTATTTATGTGAGATTTTTTTATAAATAAGTTTAAAATTAGATTTTGTTAATTTCCTATGTGGATTTATAAAATTATCTATTTCATCTGAAAAATATAGAGCATTTCAATTTATAACGTGCTACAGATTGATAAAAAAAAAAAATTGTCAAGAAGCCTGATGATTAGAATTTACCTTTTTTAAGATGAATAAGTGGAGTGTCTTGAGTTCGAACTTCGGCCCTACATATAATAATGTATGTCCATACCAACTGAGTTATGCTTACAGGGACATAAAATATTTATTTTTGTCAAAATGATTTAGAATTCAAGTCTATTTTTACTTTTTCTTTTGGAATAATTAAAGAGACAAAAAAATGGACATTGATAAAAACAAAATGGTGTTTTAGTTTATATTTTGAATTAAATACATTCATTTTTTTGACGTCTTTTGAGTTTTGCACAGTTATTAAGAAAATGATTAGTAGTTTGATTTTTATTGTAAAATACGTTTCATTTACCAAAAAATCCTTATTAATTATCATTAATAAAATAGTTGGATGATTAAAATACAATTAATAAAAGTATGTGATTGGAATAATACATGTTATATTGGATGAGATGAAGAAAGTATTTTATGATTATAATTAAGATTTGAGATGAAGAAAGTATTTTGTGATTATAATTAAGAGTAGAAAAACACAAGATGTGCCAAGCAGACAAAATTCTATCACAAATCACAATGCAAATACCTAATACCAAAGCCAAACTAAAATCAAACTAACACCAAGCTTTATTTACTTGTTCTATATTTTTAGTATTTTTCATTCTGAATGGTCTGTATAGATGGCTTATTTAATCTTATGTACTAACACAAGCACTTGTGGACTATTTTGGAGAACCCCTGTTTGAATTGAGCTTGTTTTGAGCTTATGCAAAAGAGCTTATGCAAATAAACAATCTTTTATTTGTTATTCATGGGCTTGTTAAGGTAGTTGTTGGAAAAATAATTTATGAAGTTAAAATTTTCGTTGGTGAGAACTTATGAATTAATATAAAAGCTTATTTATTTGCATAAGCTCTTCTACATAAGATCAAAATAAACTCAATTCAAACAGGGTCATATTCATAAGCCGTTCTCAACTTATTATCACAAGCTATCCACTAAAACTAATGAAAAACAATTTATGTTATTTTATATAAATAACATACCGCGAGGACAGCTTTGATGTGATTGAAAGTGAGATCAATTGAAGACAAATGATGTTTCTTGAGTTGGAGTAAAACATCAACAATATCTTCTTCATCTGCAGTTTGTTCTCTATTTGGATCCAAATGTTCATCAATAATCTCTTGATAAAATTGATCAAATTCCTTGAAATTTCTATCAAGACGACCATGCAATCCCCTAAGTTTATCAATCCAACTCGTGAATGGAATATAATCAGAAACAAATATTTCTGCCAGCAAAGCTTGAAACTCATGCAACATTCCATGAAACCTACTTCTCTCAGTTCCTTCATCCTCATAGCTTCTCCCAAAAGCAATCCTACAAATTATAGTACTTGATAGAGAAATCAATAACTCACTCAAATTTGTAGCACTTGAAGAATCAAAATGCCCTGAAATTTTTTTGATCATTTTCTTCACCTCAAACTTTCTTATAGATGAATAATGTGATACACGTTTGGAACTAAAAATATGAACAACACAAATTTTTCTAATTTCTCTCCAAAAATCAGTGTATTGTGAAAATATAATTTCCGACCCGTTATAAGTCAATTTTTGTTGAGCATATAATCTAGGTCTATCAGAAAACAAATGGTCATTGGTTTTCAATACTTCTTTTGCAATTTCAGCCGAAGAAACAACGATAGCTTGTCTTAATCCAAGTTGAATTGAAAATAGAGGACCATATATCTTTGAGAATTGAGAAAGTTGAATAGGAAGATTAGAAATGTCTAGCTGATGAAGATTTCCTATTATGGGAAGGCCTTTAGGACCAAGTGGAAAATGTTTAAGGGTTCTATGGTTGTGGAAGAATATTAGCAAAGGAAGAATTAGGCATAGAGCAAGTAGAACTAGTACTGACAACATTGTTACAATCAAAATGTTTGAAATGATAGACTATTGTAATAGAAGAAGAGCTCCTTTAGATATACTTTCAACTTTAGAATAATAACTTGGTCCTTGTAAAAAGTGATTATATATAACAATGAGAACAACCATTTTAATTTTTGACAAAAACTACAAGACTCAGTTTAGCTCTTCTTATTTTAAAATAATTTTTGACAAAAATTAAAAATAAAGGCAATTTTTTAGTTTGAAGAAAAAATAATTGGGATCACTTAGTGCATAGGTTTTTTTGGTGTTAACCCTTCGGTTCTCAAGAAAAAGTCTAAGATAATCTAGAGTTCGACCGGAAGATAAATAAAGTCTAACCAAAATATGTTCCACCTAAAAATTAAACTCAAGTTCTTCTGAATAATTTGTTCTTGGTGGTAGACCCAAATTCAAAAACTTCAATGTCAAAAAAAAGTTCAAAAACTTCCTTTCTACGTACGAAAATGAAAAGCAAAATAGAGCTTTTTTTTTCGTTTCTCTATGTAAACTTTTAACACCGATCCTTAATAAAGCATATATTATGAATAGAGAGAAAATGAATATTCATTGTATTGAATTAATGAAAGTGAAGTACAATATGGTTTATATAAGCTATGCTGGTATACTATACGGTCTACTTGTACTATACAATTGTACTACACAGCAATTACTTGTACTGCAAGTTATTATACTAAGCCTAGCTATTAGTATCTATATGCTCATTATGTAATATCCTCCCACAAGTTGGAGGGTGATAGATATATATCATCCCCAACTTGGATAACAAATTGTTGAATGGTTGAGGAAGTAAAGCTTTTTTAAAGAAATTTGCAATCTGATCTTTGGATGAAACTGGCAGTAGTTTGAGAATATTAGCATGAAGTTTTTCTCTCACTATATGACAATCAATCTCCAAATGTTTGGTACGTTTATGAAAAACTGGATTAGCAGCTATATGGAGAGCACTTTGATTATCACAGTAAATGACTGGAACTTTGGAGCAAGTGAGTTGTAAATCCTTAAGCACATAGAGAATCCATTGCAGTTTACAAGATGCAGCTGCTAAGGCTCTATATTCTGCTTCTGATGATGACTTACTAACTTTGAGTTGCTTCTTAGTTCTCCATCATATTAGAGACTTGCCTAAGAAGAAACATTGTCCAGAAATAGATCTTCCAGTATCCTTACATCCTGCCCAGTCAGCATTTGAAAAGCCTTGTAGCTGAGGAGTAGCATTTCGAGGGAAGAAGATGCCATGACCAGGGGAACCTTTTAGATACCTCAACACTCTAATGGCTGCATTATAGTGAGTTTGTGTTGGATTACTAAGAAACTGGCTCAGTTGTTGGGTAATAAATGTGATGTCTGGCTTGGTGGTATTAAGATATAGGAGTCTACCAATCAATCTCCTATAAGCTGGAATATCAGGATACAAATCTAAACCATCATTGTGTAACTTGATACTGGGATCAGATGCGGTGTTGACTGGCTTAGAGTTAAGGAGACCTGAATCTTCAAGTAAATCCACACAGTATTTTCTCTGGCATAGAGAAATTCCTGATGAAGAATGAGCAACTTCAATGCTAAGAAAGTATTTGAGAATTCCCAAATTCTTAATCTTGAATGTAGTGTGCATAATGTGTTTGGTGGATTTAAACTCTTCTAATGAATTGACAGCTAGTATTACATCATCAACATACACCAAAAGGAGAGTGAATGAAGAAGAAGTAACCTTAACAAAGAGAGAGTGATCAGAAGTGGCTTGCTTATATCGACTGTGAATCAGTAATGACGTTAACTTCTCATACCATTTTCTACTAGCCTATTTCAATCCATAAAGTGATTTGTTTAACTTACAAACTTGATTAGGAGTGGAATGAGGGACGCCAGGTGGAATGAGCATGTATACATCTTCTTGCAGTTCTCCATGTAAAAATGTATTATTGACATCTAGTTGGTGAAAATGCCAATTGTTAATGGAAGCTAAAGAAATGACTATTCTCTCTATAGAGCTTAGCAACAGGTGAATAGGTGTCAAAAATAGTTTAATCCCTTTATTTTCTTATAGCCTTTGGCAACCAATCTGGCATTATATCTCTCTATAGAGCCATCAGCATGATGTTTAACTTTGTATATCCATCTGCAGCCTATTGGTTTAGCATTAGGAGGAAGATCAACAATTGGCTATGTACTAGTTTTATTTAAAGCATTAAACTCATCTTTGCATAGCCTTCTTCCAACTATCATGCTTGTTTGCTTCAGTGAAGGTTTTAGGCTCATGGTGAGTTTGTAGGGACAAAGTAAAACAAGAATGAGAATAAGATAGATTAGCATATGAAAGATAATCTGAAATAGGATATTTAGAATAAGATGCATGAATGTTATGTCATGCAGGACAGATAAAATCTTTGAGGTAAGAAGGTGTAGTCTTAGTTCTAGATGAGATTCTGGTTGGTAAATTGGAAGTGGTATAAGGAGTAAGAATATTACTAGGCTGATGAGGTAGAGTAGTAGGTGATACAGATGAAGGGTTAGAATCAGTAACATCAATAAAATATGGAGGTGAAGGAGTAATGTAGTGCCAATAAGTGGTGACAGATGGTGTCGATTTCTAATATGGTAAAATTGTTTCATGAAAAGTAACATTCCTAGAGATGAAGATAGCTCTAGTGTAAAGATCTAATAAGATGTAGCCTTTATATTTTGACTTGTAACCTAAGAAAATGGATTTTCTGGCTCTAGATTGGAGTTTTGCTCTGTGAGATTGAAGAATGGAAGCAAAACACAGACAACCGAAGACTTAAAAGTTTTGTGAGTCAGGAATGTGATCATAAAGAACATGGTAAGGAGATTTTGTGGTGAAGGATTGGAGTGGTGACTCTATTGATTAAGAACACAGCATGAAGCACAACATATGACCAATAACAGTTGGGTAGCTTAGACTAAAATAAGAGAGCTCTTCCTACATTAAGAATATGTTGATGCTTTCTTTCAACTCTAGCATTTTTCTGAGTTGTTTCAACACAACATCTCTGATGCAAAATTCCCTTAGAATTATAAAATGAGGACAAATCAAACTCAGGACCATTGTCAGATCTGATGATTTTAGGAGTAATGTGAAACTGATTTTCAATGAGTAATGAAATTTTGAATGTAAGAAGAAACTTCAAATTTGGTTTTAATCTAAATTCAAAACAAATCTGCTATAGTCATCAACTATAGTAATGTAAAAGCTCAAATTTTGAACTAGCATGTGAAGAACTAGGAGTATAAGGAAACTTCTTATGTTTATCAAATTTACAAATGTCACAAATTACTTCATTATCAGTACAAATAGAAGGGTACAAACTGTGCATATTTGACAATCTTTGATTGGATAGGTGTCCCAATCTAAAGTGCCAAAGTGCAGATTCAAGAATATGAGTAACAAAACTAGAAATGACAGACTGAGAAACATTATTGTGCTCTATATTACAATGAGAAATAGCATAAATACTAGATTGATGGGTAAAAGCTGAAGTAGGAACTCTGAGTTTGTATAACCCATCACAATGATCAACCAAACCAATTGTCATGTTGGAATTCAGATCTTGTATGATACACTGATTAGGTAGAAACTAAACAAAACAATGAGAACTAAGGCAAATTTTAGCAATAGAGATCAAGTTAACTTTGTAATAAGGAGAGTAAAGAATATAGTGAATATAATATCAGGGCATATAGTGAATATAACTAAAGATTGATTAGGGAAGATGGAAGAGGATGGATTGCTTGAGGTAGAAGTAATGTGATTTGAGGTAGGTTGAGATGGAGGGGATCCTGAAGCAATCAACTGTGATTGTTGAAGAAGAGATACAAGATGATTGTAATGCTCTTGAGTCAAACCAGTAGATGAAGAAGTGTCAATAGCAGAATGTGCATTCTTAACATCTACAGTGTCACTAGAAGAATCATTTACTGAGGGGTTGGGCTTGACTAAGTTAGGGTATCCATGTTTTTGATAGCAAAACTCCAAACTGTCATTAGTAGGGCGATGAGAATTGAGTTCTTCCCATAGTGTTTTCATCTCAGTAAAATACTCTTAACACAGATTTGGATCCTTGCTTCATGTTGTTAATGGAAGAACGCAAAGATGCAATAAGAATACGACCAATTTTGGAAAATCGTTCTTTGAGTTATTGATGTAAGATTTTTACATGTCATAAAACTATTTACAAGTATAATAAGATCGTTTCCTCAAGGAGTTGTGTATATCTTAAGCATTTTAACGTCATTTATCATATTAAGTGTTTGGGTATAAATTGTTTGTTTATGTAAAACTATTGTTCTATTCGACATAAAAGTAAAACGAGAAGAGATAGGGCTATTTTACTTGGGGTCAGAGACAACAACCAAGCGTAACAGCTGCAATCTCTCGATCAAATAACGGATTCTAGCTTTTTAAACGATATTATCACAATCACTCGACAATATCATTTGTGTCCAAATGATATCATTATTTCTAAGGGATTGTTTAAATGTCGATTTCCCAAACATTTAAACAATCACAAAGTCGATTGAATCGTTTAATCGACGATTTCCCAACCGATTAAATGACCCAAAAGCATTAAGTTCTAGATTAAAAGTGATTATTAAAAAATTAACATCTATGTCTAGCATGATAACTTAAGATAGATTGTTATTCTATTTCTTAAATCCAAAAAATCCAAAAGTATTTGTCAATATCATTTTGAATCTCAATAAAGCATTAAATACAAGAATAACAACAATATTGAATAAATAAGCTAGAACCATATATTAAAAGATCAAGAAATTACATAATAGCTTG
>Ga0228711_1000691_pt1 | contig 44261 bp, 27 predicted proteins | sample MedpolnodulmetaG_2_FD_177996 | JGI IMG/M metagenome (GOLD analysis project Ga0228711, IMG submission 177996) | Root nodule microbial communities from Medicago polymorpha collected in Santa Monica, California, United States - brown nodules | ecosystem: Host-associated > Plants > Roots > Nodule...
AAAATATCTAGGGTGGATTGGAATTCTGTTTGCAGGAGTAAGGAGGTTGGTGGTTTGGGGGTAAGGAGAATTAGAGAGTTTAATACAGCTTTACTAGGTAAGTGGTGTTAGCGGATGTTGTTGGAGAGGGAGAGATTGTGGTTTAAGGTGTTGTCAGCTAGGTATGGTTTGGAGGAGGGTAGATTGATGGGTGATGGGCGTGATGATTCATTGTGGTGGCGTGATGTTCATACTCTCTGTAGGGAGGAGTGGTTTAGTCATAATGTCAGTCGTGTTATAGGAAATGGGAAAAATACTATGTGGTTGGGTGAGGTATCCCTTCGTGTCAGGTTTCCTAGATTATTTGATTTATCGTTGTTTCAGGATGTGTCTATGTTTGATTTGTGTCAGTTAGGTTGGGGGGTGGAGGGCCATGCGTGGTCGTGGCGGAGGAGGCTTTTTGCGTGGGAAGAGAAGGTGGTGGGGGAACTAATCTTTTTACTTCCAAGTGTGTCTTTACAGGTTGATAAAACTGATACTTAGTAATGGAAGTTGGAAACATCTCATGTTTTTTCTGTCCGAAGTGCTTATAAAGTGCAAATTTCTCAACCTATTGGTGCTCCTACGGCGGCGGTGTCAGCTTTTTGGAATAAACAAGTTCCTCTTAAGGTCGTGTTGTTTGCGTGGCGTTTGTTCCGCGATAGGCTGCCAACGAAGGATAATCTCCTCCGTCGTGGTGTGATTCCTTTCGACTCTCGGTTGTGTGTTGTTGGTTGTGATTCTGTTGAAACTAGTACACATTTGCTGTTACATTGTTCTACGTTTGGTTCAGTTTGGCAATTGTTACTAAGGTGGCTGGGTTTTTCAACGGCCCTTCCTTTTGGTGTGATTGGTCATTTTTGGCAGTTTTCTTTCGATGGTGGTAATGTGAAGGATCGTGGTGCAATTCTTCAGGTTATTTGGTTTGCAACTACGTGGGAAATTTGGAAAGAAAGAAATAACAGGTTATTTAATGGCAATGATTGCCCAATTCCTCAAGTGGTAGATAAAATTAAGTCGCTCGCTTTCATGTGTTTGAAGGAGAAATACCCTTCTCTTCCATTCAATTATCATATTTGGTGAGTTAGTCCGTTCACCATTTTGGGCATAGGTTAATTGTTATCTTTGTTACTGTTTCGTACTGTTTTAAGCCTGTAAATATTGTTCTGACTTTGGTGTTTCCACCCTGGTACACCTTGTGCTAGGGGGACCTTTTGTTGCGGTAATATAATTCATTTTAGCCTCTTCAAAAAAAAAATATTGAACTATTAGGTCCAAATCCCATGATATCAACGAGCGTGGATTATAAACTGATAAGGGTGCTTTGGGTGCTTTTGCCATTTAATTTTTTACGCCTATTAATTTTCACCCTCACTTTAGTTTTCAATCAAGCAAATTCACCCCTACCATGCGTTTTCCGGAAAACTTTTTTAATCATTTTTGCATTGTATTTAATTTTTCGGAATACTCTAATAAATATGTCCAGTTCACATTAATATTTCGAAAAACACATTTAATCTTCAAAGTCATCACAACACATCACATGAAGCATTTCAAAATCAAATTATTTTCTTAAGGGAATACAAAGAGAATGTCAAGCGTTAAGTCAATGTACCCTATACCAAGACTCCATATCAAAGTGCTGATATTTGATTTGAAGCTTGAAATTTAAATTGAGTGTTAAAGGTGTGCATTTTAAGGGTTTATTAATTTTGCGAGTCCTCAAAATATTGTTGATTTTTTATTTATTTATTACTATTCAAACAAGTTCTAACTCAATTCATAATTAGAAGATATAAAGGGTGCCAACTTAATTAAATGTTTCGCATTGATGTCATTATACTCATGATTTAACAAAATAAAAATAAAAAATAGAAAATCGTAAGTGACAACCATCTTATTCGATAAAGATTTATACACTACTCAACACATCGTTTCCTTTCATGTGTATGCTACTCTTTCGACAACGCAGCTATCCAGTGAAAAACTTCGTGGGTTGTTGCAAAACCCCAAAGCCAGCCATCACACCAATAATTAATGGTTAACGAACAATTTATTGTTATAAGTTTCTACTTGCTTCCAAACTTCAAATTTTAACAAAATATTGTTGATTAGTTTTTTTTATTTTATTTATTTATTCAGATAAAGTTCAAGCTCAATTCATAATTAGAGGTTATATAGGGTGCAACTTTGTTGGATGTCGTGCATTAATGTTATTGTAAAAAAAAAACTAAAATAGAATATATTAACTAAAATCCTTGTAAATTTAGCAGAAGGATTACATCAAAAAGCAAAAAAGAGGGAAAAAGAGGACAAAGTGACCTTGTTACGAAGTAATTCTCAAGCAAGCTAAATGATTAAGCCACTCAAGTGATGGGTAAAAGCAAAATTAATTATATTCGTTTTCAGCACCAATAAGATTGAAGCTTAATTTCGTCAAGAAGTTGTTGAAGTGATAACCATCTTATCCGATAAAGATTTATACGCTACTCTACACGTAGTTTCTTTTCATGTTATAAGTTTCTACTTGCTTCCAAACTTCAAATTTTAACGAGGATACTTTTTTCCTCTCCATTTGGAATCAAATAGGAGAAGGTTCAGTAATGCACAAATATTGTTTGATCTGAAGAATTACAAGATCTTTTATTAAAGGGAAATATATAAAGAAGGCGAAGAGTGAAGGAATTGAAGCTTGAGATTTAAGTCAATTGTTAAAGGTGAATCGTAAAGAATTTGTTACGATTTCTTGGAATACGAATGTACATTAAGAAGATAAACAACTATTTACTTTATTTCTCTAGAGATTAACATTTCACATATTACATCATCATGTCTCTTGCACAAGCTGTTGTAAAATTTGGCATAAGAATATTTCTACAAGAAATAAACGATATATAAATATAAGAATCAATTAGACATAACAAAAAGAACAAGATCAATAAACTTATTTGTCTTTGATGTTGTTGTATAATTAGGTCACGAACACAACTCTATCAACATTTTTGACAATTCAAATCAAATCTGCTACTGAATCAACTATCAGGATCTGCAAAAAGAACAAATGGTAAAATAGTTTGAGACACGCTGATGCTGATCGCGCTGTCCATAAGAATTTTCCGCGTAATTATACGCTAATCTCCCATGATTTAATAGACCCTTCTTGATGTAGAATCAAGGAATCAAAACTGGCAATAAGACATATTTTTAGGAAGATGTAACCCATAAAAGCAATTGGAAGTGAACGACATGTTTCTTGGTTTGATACCGCTCAAAGCCAAGTGAAGAAACGTTTTTTTTCTTTCATTCAGTACGTGCAATTCATTTTACAGGCACAATATCATTATTGTAAGAATTAGGAATGACAAATAAATGTTTTGTTTGCTTTCTTCTCGACTGATGTGCTTCTAATCCATAATATTTGTGTTTCTGTTCCATTTTTTTTCCGCTTCATATTCTTATTCAACTCATTATCATATCATGTCTCCATCCTATCATACTTATCAAATGGACCTTGAAAATATAGTAGCTTTATTGACGTGTGAATGTAGGCTTATAAATTTTGGTGTAAATTTTAGATTATATACTTGTTTACCTGTGTTTGGCAAACAATAGGGCTGGTTTTGGTTATTGCAAGAAGGATCAAACTAGAAATCCTGGGAGCATGCTGTGCAATGATTTTCTAGAAACTAATTGGACGTTCGTCATATTCATAGGTTGCTTTATGAACAAGGTGAATATAACTGCTTTGTTATGAGGATGACTGCCTTTCGACAGAAATAAGTAAAGAAAATGCAAGTAGATAAACATAAAAGTTTAAACGCATAAACTTAAAGAAAATGTAAATTGCATTGCATTAATGTAAATGTGGTACATCAAATCAGATTACATACATTCTGTGACTCTTTTCTTTAGACGTTGGTACTTCGAGTGCTAGAATTTTATAAATGATTTGTGACCCGTTTTTCATATGAAAAACTACTATACATACATAGTGAAAATAACTGCAAAGACCTAAATTGCTAAAAACTGAAGGTCTTCGACGGAAACTGCCAGCTCCCCACGTCTTAATAAGAAAATGCTGCTTTTGAATTTGAATTCTTTTCCTTTTGACAACAATTGCTTGGCTTCGACCATTCTTCTCTTTGAATTACCTCTTGTCGAACTTCAAAGCTCTTAAACTCTTCAAAATGCTAAGTCTCATACTATGTCGAAATCTTAATGCTAAAGATAACATCTTTAATTCTTGAAAGAACAAAAGTCAACTCTCATTGATTGCATTAATTGAGCCCGTCGAAATTACATGCTAACAAGAGTCAACTCAATTTTTTTTATTAAGTATTAGAAATACTTTTTTTCTTTAAAAAAAACATACTTAATTTAATTAAAATTATTATAACCGGAGATATAATGTTAACTTTATGGATGTGGTGAAATAGTTAAGGAGTAAACCTATTTCTAATCTTATCCTAATAACATTTTCTATTTTAATCCTTATATATTTTGGGTTGTGTTAGCAACCTGATAGCATAAGTATATCAGATGCGAATTTTCTATTCCTCGAACGAGCCTTCTCTCTTCATCGCTCTTGCCTTTCTTGACTCCACTCTCGTATTTGTCACGACTCCTTCCTCTCTTGACTCCACTCCACTCTCGTCTCCAACCGCTCTTGGCATCCGTTCCATATTAATCGTCGCCTCCTTACCTTATGGTAACACCCCTCTTTTTGATTTTGGGAACTATCAATTGATCATGTGTTGTTTATTGTTAGAGTTAGGAATGACAAAGAAACATTTTGGTGCCTTTCTTCCCAAGCGATGTGTTTCTAATCCCTGATGTTTGTGTTTCTATTCTATATTTTTGTGCTTCCTATCACTATTCAACTCCTTATCATATCATGATTTTGTCCTTTTCATGCTTATCAAATGGACCCTGAAAATATACAAGGGAGGGAGTGTTTAATTTAGAAAATTTCTCAGTTTAATTCAATGTAGTTTTTTAGATTGACGTCTAATATGAATATGGTATAAATGTTAGTCTTGTAAAATTATAGATCTAATAGCATGGATTTGAACACAAATGTGGAACAACGATACTAAGATGAATTAAACTTTTTTTTTTATCACGAATGCAATCAACAATAAACTCTGGAGCACGCGTTCTATAAACACATAAAATTTGTTTGAAACGTGTGAAGAGAGACTTTATTCGTCAGAAACAATATCTTAATTGAAACTATCACTGTGAGCATAACTGAATTGATAAGGATAATGCATTGTAATATCAATAAGTGAGGGAACTATATAACTGAATTGGTATTGAAATCAACAATTGAAACCGAGATATAACAACATCGAGAAAAATGTACAAATGTACAAGAAGTGGTAACTACAAAAATGAAACTGAAGCAATACACTACAAGAATTAGAAATGTAACGTTGCAGTAACCCAAAATAAAAGGAATAAAACATCGTTCCATCTAAAAACCACATTGTCCATTCCGTATATCAAATTCGTGTTAAGCAGCAACATAAAAACGTGGCAGGCTACATTTCAGAGACAATATAATATTTGTATATCTATTTTATGACAATTTTAAACTCACTCACATAATGTTATTATTATCTCTCTTCTTTTTCTCTTTGGTTTTTGATGAATAATAAGAAAATATAAAATGAAAGTTGTCACACTCCAACATATTAAAAATCATGTGAGAGAATGGAACTTGATCAGGAGTACACTCCAAAGTCTCCGGCCAACACCACGAAACCAACCAAATGGGGATGATCGAACTCAAGCATCAGATTTCAGTAGAAATCAACTGGCAATTTCAATACAGAACAGCATACACAGTATTTCAAGACAGCGTACGTAAGTAATTTCCTTACTATAAAAGGATTCATTATCAAAGATTTTGTCATTTTCAAAACCCTATTTTGTTTTGTTGTTAGAAAGAACAATCATAATGGTGTCCACCGGCGTATTCATGGATCTCGAGAACTGTTCCATTCCTCCACAGCTAAGAAGCTATGGATTGATTAAACAAAGAATCAGTGCTTCTCTTCGACTAGGCGGTATACGAGTAGAAGGCGGAATCACTGTGAGAGCATTTGGAAATGTTAAGAAGATAAGCGCTGATGTTCGAAGGCAATTCAAAGCTGCAGATGTTGACTTGATTGATGCGCCTTCCGGCGGAGGTTAGTATTGTTTAACTATTCATTTCTTATGGTTTATTTTTGTATGATCGTGTATAATTGGTCCTTGAACCCATTTTTTTAAGTGTTTTCTTTGAGACTTATGAGTTTGATTTAGTTGTTTTAGACTAACAGTACTTTGTAATGAGCTAGTTTTTGATTGTTGACGATAATTTGTATTATTAAGATTAACAGCCAAAGAGGAATGTGAAATTGATGATTATATGGTTCTGATGTTATGATTAATGTTGCGATTATATGATTTGCGATTTTATTTCTCCTTACTGACTATCATGCTCTTTTAGGTGTAAAAAAAAATGGGTCTGATGTTATGCTTATTAGCAACATGCATTCCTGGTCGCGTGAAAATCCAAACGGAAATATCCTCCTAATCGCGGGTGATAGTGATTATGTCGAAACCTTGAAGTTTATGGAAGAAGGTGGGCATACAGTCATGATCGCCGGGAAGTGGGATGCCTCAGAACTTCTGATGGAATACGGAAAAGTATTGTGGAACTGGCCTAACATAGTCCTTTTAGGGTCCGGGTGTTCTCCCATTTACTATCGAAACCCGGTTAGTTTCATTTCAACTTACTTCTTTTTGCACTGATTTAACATTCCTATTTTTGGAAATGAAAACATTGAGAGAGGTAGTAGAGTTTGGTAATTTTTTTACCATTCCTTTTCTATCCTTAGGCTGTCTCATAATAATTGTTGGATGATGTCATATCTTGAATATTAGGCTGCATATCAAGTATTAACGTGTGTGTATATATACATTCTGCATATATTACGCAAATACATGAATGGTGTTCAATGCACAATTTTCAGTTTTCCACACGTACAGCGTTGGCAGACCAGCTGTTAGTAGGGTGTTTGTTAGGTGTAGTAGAACTGGAGAATTAAACATGTAATTAGAATTATCACAGTTGTAATATAGTTGGGTAACTAATTATGTTAGTGATTCTATTAGAGTTATCACAGCTGAGACTAACTAATTATGTTAGTGAACAGAATTATAATTAGACTTTGGAGGGAAAGCCGCTCTTCAATTAAATATTGCAGTTAGGAGAAACTTACTGTAGGATGGTATAGCCTGGAGGTGTCTGTGCCTTCTCTCTTGAAGAAGGAAACATTATGCTAAGTAAAACCTAACAATAGAAGTATAACATTCATGTAGCTTTCACCATGACTGTAAGTCTGTAACAAATCTAACCATTTCAACAAGGCTCACCTCATGTAAAATTATTCAACAATAAGCAATATACTAACATTCATGTAAAACACCTCTCTATATGTTTTTACTTCCAACATAGTCCTTGAGTAACTTTAATTTATGAGGAAAGAGTTTAAAATTGTAATCAAACGTTAGGTTTTAGGGGTTTTACTATAGTTGGACCCAAGCTGTATCTTTTCCGGTCATGTTATATCGACTTGAACGCACGATTCAACCGTCTCTATGATTTTTCGCGGTCCGTGCCCACCAAATCTTGATTCTTGAGCTACATGAGCTCACCAAGGGTTTCTAGATTGTGAACTCATACGATCTTATGTCCTGAAACATGATCTTGTCTACCTAGATGAAAGTACTAAGTTTGTTTTCTCCAATATAAATAAGAACACTTTTTCCATTTTTAAATGTTATCAGGTAAGATTTTATTAATTTTCTAGTATATCCCTTGTAGCCTTTTACCAGTACGAGTACAAGGTTTGCGACTAGACTAGCTGTAAAGCATTTAAACTTAAAGGTTTTTCCCTTTATATTCTGATAAGCATCTGTTGTGCCAAGGGTCAAACCCTTACAGCGTATGCCTTCAATGCCCATATGCAATTTTAGACATTGATTGCTAACTTTTGTTCATTTACAGGATGAGTCAGACTCAAAGGAGAGATTGGGTCCCATAAATGTTGTTATTCGAATTTTGCAAATTTTACAGCTCGAGCATGTATTTCCTACACTTGAAAACATCAAAGAATGCTATTACGCTAGGGCTGAACTCTATTCCAGGAATAATATAAGTATTGATAATGCGTTGCAATGGGCATGTGACCACAGGAAAGTTATCATTGAGCGTACTCGAGTTCCAAGCCACGGCAATCTTAGTTTGTACAGATTAGCTGACAGCCACCTTGGAATTTGTTCAAACCCTAAGGTTGGGACCAATATTGATTATATAGAAGTGTGGCCACAATTGCAAACTTTTTTTCTCGACAATATTGGTGAAGGAAATCGATTAGAGCCTGGAAAATCCATGTACGTTTTTTATTTTCATTTTAATTGCACTCTTTTATATTTTGTCCAGTTCAATGATTTATCATCGAAAATTAATGTTAAGAGATGATTGTGTAATTGTTGTTATATTAAATATGAATAATTTGAGTAATTGAGCTCAATTATTTCCTGATTGAGTAATTGATGATCGAATAATTTGATATGATGATTGGAGTATAAGTTGAAATTAAGATTGAACATTTTCTGTTTAGGTTTGAGTTTGCTGGAATTCTCCGGGGGAAGTTCTTTAATGACTGTAACTTTGGTGAAAGGTTTCTGATCGGTGAGATATTAACTGTAATCCATGTCATGCTGAAGCCTAAACTCAATGGTGGTTTAGAATGGATGGGTAACCGTCCCGAGCAATGGGCTCCAAATTTCAAGATGCGGAATATTAGAAGATATAAAGGTTGTGTTCATAAATATTTTTGGTAGCTACAAAATTGATAATAAGATTTATTTTTAGACCTCTAACGTTGTCGATTTTTGGTTGTTTCTTTTCAGAGGAAGACATTGTAGGCGTAGCTTCAAGACCTTGACGCTGCTGTCATAACATGTTTTCAGCTCGATTCTCTTAACTTTTCATGACAATGCTTTTTATTTATTTGTAAGCTCGATTATTCGTGAGATGAGCTACTTGAGAAGACCCTTGATCTGCATTATTTGTAAGCTACTTGGGTATTTTTCTTTTTGTTTTTTCAAGAATTTCAGGTGCAACATGGGGATATTTTGAAAATCACATCCTATTGTCATGGTTATTGGTACAGGGTTGTTACTCAAATTTAGGGTCAATTTGTTTGAAATAAATGCCCCATTTGTTTTGGATATTTTTAAAATAAAAAAAAAATCACTCTTTTCATTTTTAAATGTTTGTTTAGGATTTTTAGAAAAATTATTTTATCAAAAAAAATCTATTTTGACCTTAAAATGAAAAGCTTTTAGGATTAACATTTCTCAAAATCTATTTTTCTCAAAAACAAGGAGGTAACACATGTACATGTTAAAACTCATTTAAAAAAAATAAAAATTTATGGGCAGTAGGCAAACAAAAAATAACTTCAGATTTTTTGTTAAATCACTACAAATTAATCTCTAGATTCTTTTAATACAAAATCTATTTTTTTTAAACCTAAAACAAACGCACCCAAAATCTATTTTTTAAACTAAAAAATTACTTTTTTTATTTTTTATTTTTTATTTTTGTAGTGTTTGTCTAAGATTTTTTAAAAAATCTATTTTAAAAATAAAAAAAAAAAATCATTTTTAGCCTCAAAATGAAGGTGGTTTCTAAGGTGAGGGTTCAATTAAGCCCTTCACCGATGAAACACGACAAAAATACCGTAATATTAGATTAATGGTTTTGATCTATTGAAAATAAAAAGGGGAACATCTACATTTTCTCACACCTTATATTGCTCCACCTCTCTCCATCTACAGTTGGGATATATTCTGATCTTCCATCTTCGTGCTAGTGATACCATCCTAAGATAAGTACACTTAGACTCAAAGTGGGCAAAGATGCTAACAAATTGGACCTTCATATCCAAAGTACATCTAACAATGGTTCGCATGTCAAAAAATCTGAAACTGAGCAATTAAGGGTTTGAAAATAAAAAAATGTCCTTCAATAATTATCAACAGTTTCTCATCTTTTGCTAAGCGTGTTTCAGGCGGTATTATTCTCACGCACGAAGGAATTAATGGAAAAGTTCTTACTTTATTCATAAACAATATCATAGCGGTTGAGGTAGGGTAAGATTGTATGTGAGAAAGTGTAAATGTTTTCATTTTAATGTTTGATAAATCAGGACTATTAAGCTAATCTTACGGTATTTTTGTCGTGCTTCACCAACGAGGGACTTAATTGAACCCTCATCCTAGAATCCACCCAAAATGAAAAACTATTTCAAGTAGTTTTTTCAAAATCTATTTTTTTTTTATATACAAGGAACTCAAGTGCAAGATTTTTAAATATTAATTTTTTTTATATCAGTAAACAAACAAAAATAACTTTAGATTTTTTTATAAAAAATCTCTAAATTCTTTTAACCCAAAATCTATTTTTTTTAAAGCTGAAACAAATGCACCCATAATCATAGTTTTAAAAACCAAACCGAAAACCGGTGGTGTCCGGTCCGAGTTGCATGACAGATCGATCATGCATTTAAACCGACGCAAACCGCATCGGCTTGGTTAAAATCAGTGTAAACTCGGTAAACCAACGGTTTAGAGAAACTAGACTGGTTTGAAGCAAGATATAATAACATATTGTTGGATAAATAACACATTGTTGGATAAATATCATATCTCGTCGAAATGTTTTTTTACTAAAATCAAAATAGCTTTCAATTTTAGTTTAGAGAAATGATATTTGTACAACCATTTTACGACAACTTTTAGACATTTTTCTCTCTCTTACTCACATTATAATCTTATTCTCTCTCTTCTTTTTTCTCTCTCCATTATTTTTGACCAATGAAAAGAGAGAAAAAGAACGTTGTCAAATAGATTGTACCAAATAGTTGTTCAAATATCATTGCTCTTTAGTTTATATCTTTTGCTGATGAAAATAACTCACAACATGAACATATATAATCCTTTAAAAAAACATATATAATTGTTTAAAGGAAAACACAAACATATATAATCTTTATCAAAAACATTAGCATATATAAATAAAGCTCAAATATTTTATTCAAAGCTCATAATAATTATTATATAAAATTATTTCTTTTTCTCTTTCCGATAAAAATAACTCACAACATAATAATTATTCTATGAAATTGTTTTCAATTTAAAACTTACTCTTTTTTTTACCTTCTTAACCGGTACCTTGGTCGGTTAACATGACCGTTAAAAAAACCCTCATTGTTAAGTCGTTTACAAATGTGTTGGTCCCATTAACTAGTATCTTGATATACCAACAACTGTTTTGAATACTGCTGGTTGACCTCTGCCATTGAGTACGATTGAAACTCGAATATGTTTTGAAAATTAATTTCCCTAAAATTCAACTTTCTAAAGGTCCATGTATTTAGACCATCTTCAACTTGTCTTCATAATAATATCCGATAAATAAGGCACTGTGAGACCTTGAACAAGAGCAATCCAAACACGTGCCACATTCATCATAAACTCAGCCACCCAACTTCTGTAGTGCCTTCCCTATCAATTTGCGAAAGAAATCATTTACTTATACGTAATTTTTAACGTAATTAAACCATGTGCAAACTTAATCTCTAGTTTAGCTGTAATATTAAAATTTAGCGTCACGTAGTGCTTCCTATAAAACCAACTTAAATTATATATACCACAAAAAAAAAAAAAAAACTAATTGTTAATCAACTACCCATCAAGATTCCATGATCATCTTTTTATTCGATCATCATGTAAATGTCAAATAAGACAGACGCCCTTATTTTATTGTAGTAAACAATTGAGATTCCAAAATCAAATGATAAAGGGTTAATAGTGATTTACGCCCTGTAATATATGTCATTTCTGGTTTTACATCCTGTAAAATATTTTTTTCGATTTACTCTCCTGTAATTTTTTTTTGTTTTGATTTACCCCCCAATAGGTCATTCAAAAACGATTTTTTTTTTCTTCCAGAAATTTTGGTTTTTGAATGACCTATTAGGGGGTAAATTAAAACAAAAATATTTTACAGGGGGTAAATCAAAAAATATATTTTACAGGGTGTAAAAATCAGAAATAACCTATATTACAGGGGGTAAAACACCATTAACCCAATGATAAACTAAGGTACCGTTTGACCAGACTTTTTTACGGTCTAAAAACTCCTTTAAAAAGGTAAAGTTGTTTGGTTTAGTTATTTTTTTTGTTTTAAAGTTATTTTTAAGTTAAAAGTTGTTTGGCAAAATATTGTACCAAACTTACTTCTCGACAATTTATTTCACATGCATCTCTCTTCAAATCACGTTAGAAACCTTTTTTTTTTAATATTTATATTTCAATATGTTTTTTTCTTTCATTTAATTTTTTTTATCCGGTCCATTTAATTTTTTTGAAGGAGGGTCCATTTAATTTTATTATCTATTTTTGAAGGAATTTATTATCTTTTTATCACTTATATATTTCAATATCGTTTAATTATCACAACCTAGCAAATATTTTTATTCACATTGTCATTGAAGACACCAAATATTTTTATTCCTTTTCTTCAGCCTCGAAAATATATACACACATATTAGCGATTAGAGTAATACTTTATGTCCGTCCGTCTGTTTTTTTTGTTACGCTAATGCATATAATTTTTTTTAGTGTTGTGTAATACGTATAATTATTTTTATAAATTTTTGATTTTAATTAAAAGTAAAAGTATAGATGCCTAAAAAAATTATACTTATGTATATTTTGCACATTTATATTGTAACAATATATGCATATCTTTTTCTTATTAAAAAAACTAAACATATCTTTTTCAATGACACCAACAATGTAACAAATATAATATCATATAATATAAATTCTTATCTTTTTGAATGACATCAAAAATATGGTATTCTTATAACAAAATTTGTTATAGAGTATAATTGAAAAAGAAAAAACCAACTATTCTCTTTATATATACACACACCATATACATATTACATATATATATTCTTCAGCTCCACGATTCTTTCACTGAGGCAGACGAACATATTATGCAACACTAAAAAAATCATACGCATTAGCGTAACAAAATAATAGACAAACAAACATAAAGTATTATTCTAAACTCTGATGTGTGTGTATATTTGCGAGGTTGAAGAAAGGGAACACAAATATTTGGTGTCATTCAATGACAACGTGAATAAAAATATTAGCGAAACTGTGATAATTAAACGATATTGAAATTAAATATATAAGTGATAAAAAGATAATATAATTCCTTAAAAAAAGATAATAAAATTAAATGGACCCTCCTTCAAAAAAATAATTAAATGGACCAGTTAAAAAAAAAAATTAAATGGAAGAAAAAACAATATTGAAATATAAATATTAAAAAAAAAAAAAAAGGTTCCCAGCGCGGGTTGAAGAGAGGTGCTTGTGAAATAAATTGTCGAGAAGTAGTTTTTTGAAGTAGCATTCAACAACTTTTGGCTAAAGCTCATTCCATTCAATTTTATGCATTCTAAAAAAAGTACTTTTTTAATAAGTAACTTAATTGATATTGTGTTTGGCCTAGCTTCTCCTTAAAAAAACGTAGAGAAACTGGAAAAAAAAAGTCGGGACAAACGGTACCTAAAAGACAAGAATAGTGTAGCGACTCATACCACATGGGATATATGAGTTTAGTTTCTACATTTAAGTAATTTTGTAGTATTTATAAAACCAATTAAGCCCTTTGAACAAGAAGTCCTAACTACCGTAACAGTCGAGATTTAACTTACCTAAATTTTCTTAACATTAAAACTTAACACAATATAGGCCATATGTCACTGTAGCTTTATACATCTTTTTTTCATTTTTTTTATTATTTTCTTTCCTTTTCTCTCCTTAAGACCATCTTTCCCTGCCACCATTCTCTCTGTTCAATGCCACTGCTCGCCGGTTCTCTAGCCGCCGCCGTCGTAACTTCTATCACTAATCACCGTTGTCGTAACCACTGTCGTCTTTTCTTCTATCAGTCTTATAATCATGAGCTATGAACGAATCTTTGGCGGCAAGGACGGATCTGGGCTCAGTTCTCGTCGGAGTTTTGAACAAATTTGTTTTCTCAATGACGATTTGATGGTGGTGAGGATGGTCGTGACGTCTCCAGATCTGGACGATGTTCGTGGCTGATGAGGATGATGTTGATGCTCTGAACAGATCTCTGACGGCGTGAGCGAGAAGAGGAGGTCGTCGACGCTGTCAGTTCCATATATGAGGGAAGAAGGGTGCGGTGGTGAGGACGACGGTGGTGGAAGAGGGCGGTGGTGATGAAACAAAGGATGGTGGAAGAATACAGAGGGAAGAAGGTCGCAGTGAAGAGAGGAAGAAGATTGAGTGTTGTGTCTTTACAAAAATACCCCTGCTTTTAAGTCTGAAATGTCCAAACTGTCCATGATGTCTGTATTGTGTCTAAATTTTTGTGTTCAGTTATCATTGTTGATTAACATTAACATTGTATACAATTGAGCGTGGACATGAGGTCAACATCAAACTTGATATGAGAGGACAAACAACCGAAAAGAGAGAAAAATAATATAGTGTCTTTCTTTTTTTTGAAAGAATATATAGTGTCTTTCTATCAGGTGCAATATTGCACATATTAAATCAACTAAAAGTGAAAACTTTTTATTGAAAATCAACAATTATTTATTAAAAAGATACATCTTTAATATTAAATGTATAAACACCAATGCAAACTTATTTTTTTAAACTTCTTAACATATGCAAATTTACACATGATAGAAAAACTCAATTAAAATAGAAAAATTTCATTAGAACTATTTCACTTCTTTAATTAATATGCGTAGTTATATTCTTAAAATTTAGCAAAACGGTCAATCATTTTCTTAAAACAATTATGATGTCATGGAGCTAGGAAGTAGTAGCTTTTATAAATGAAATTGACACAAGCAACTCACACAAACCAAAACCCTCCAGGATAAAAGAAACGAAAGAAAAAAAACAAAGCAAAACAGATGAAACAACCAGAATCTAGAGGACATTAAATCAAATTACTAGCAAGACGAACGACGGGAAATCCCAACCTTAAACCATTTGCTAGTCTCAGAGTGTTTAGAGTTTAGGGTTTAGGGTTTGTATATCACTCAATATTATTTAGTTACGATGGTGTAAGTGAGACAACTCCTCCATTTATTAAAGGAATATATATATTAATATATATTATTTAGTTCCACTCTTTTTATTGCACAAACGTTTGAAAATTATGAATGATGTTTTTCTATAAAAAAAATTATTTTGATTAAAACTAAAAATATAAATGGCTGTTGCTTTCAAATTAAAATCAAATTGACGATGATTATCTATTTCAATGACACCAACAATATAACAAAAAATATAATCTAAATTCTTTTTTTTAATGACACCAACAACAATCTTTATTATATAAAAATTATTGTATAGATTATTTAGTATAAAATTGGATCTATTTAGAAAAAAATCTACCCTAAACCCTAAATCAATACTACTTGTTCAACCAAAAAAAGAACTGTTTTATTTTTATGGAACAAGCTCTCATGAGCAGCAATTTAAACAATACAGTTACATTTTTTTTTATTAGAACATTAAACGGGAATAGCCACTTTTCATAATATATGGGAAATTAAGTATTTTTTATTATTTTTTTACATATGAGAAGGGAGCATCTCATAAAATTAGACCATAAATGGTCCACTATACTTTAGAGTATACTCGTCTGAAAATATTTTTAGACTTTATTTTCTCCATTGTTAATTTTGATGAGTTAGTTTGTCTTCTTAAAAAAAAAAAGAAATAAGTCTTATTTAAGATAACATTTTAAAATCATTTTATAGGAGTTGTCTAATAAAAAAATAAAAATAAATCTGAAATATTATTCTTTCACCATAATTTCACTACTTTCCGATAATTTTAAAGATATATAGCATAATAACACTCCTTTCCTCCTAAATACTCTCCTTTTGTAGGGTGGAATAGCAAAGTAAAAAAAACTACTAACAATGGATGGCATTAAGCAAGTGAAAATGATTTCCAATGAGATGGTAATTCCAAACTATTAGCCGCACATGGGATTCCTGAATAGATCCAATTTTATCCGATGTCTTCGGAGGGACGAAAAATGATCGTAATCTATACTATATATAAAAGAAAAACAACCTCTTTCAATTCTATTGGGTTTTCCTTAAAAAAAAAAATCTTTTCGGCTAACTTTTTCTCTTTCCAAATTTACCCTCAGTTTTCAATACAAATAACACATGTAACACATAGATAAAATAAATTTAAATATTAAAAAAAAGTAACAAACACGATATAAATATATATATATATATATATCTGTTTTTTTCTTTATCATTTAAAAAGTGTAACAAACTCGATAAGTATATTCATACTTACTTTTTTAGTATCCCAATTATACCCTTAAACAACTTTTATATAATAAAGATTGTTGTTGGTGTCATTAAAAAATAGAATTTTGATTATATCTTTTTATTATATTGTTAATGTCATTGAAATAGATAATCATGGTTAGTTTGGTTTGTTATAACTTGATGACAACAAACATTTATATTTTTTGTTTTAATCAAAATCAAAATTTCACAAATAAAAAATACCGTTCATAATTTTCAAACATTAGCGCAATAAAAAGAGCGGAAAGACGAGCACGTGAGTTTCAGTCTTTTTTCGCTAGTAATAAGTAAAGAATATCCGTCCATGTGCTAATGATGCATTGGACTCATAATAATTCATCAAAAAAAAAAATTAAACAATACAATTGGAATGCATTAGATACAATTATAATGAGTAGCATGTTTTCATTAAATTCATAAAACATTACACTATTTTCATTCTTTCAAAAATTACACTATTTTCATATTTTTTGTGTATTTAATTATAGTTGTTAGTTTTTCATTTTGAACATTATATATTGGCCATTGATTGAAGGATGGAGAAGATAGATTTAAGAAACAAAAGCAGTCAAGCCAAAACTTTGGGTTCTACGGTATCAATATTAGGGGAAATGTACCATATCAACTAACTATAGTTGATTATTCATACCGTAATAGTCCCCCTCAAACTCAAACTCACCAATTTGAGTTTGAAATACAATAAAAAGTACAATGATTATTCATACTAAAGCAACTAAGTAAAATGGATGATAGAACGTAGAACTAGCAAATGACAAATATGATAGGAAAACATAGAATGCCCAGATTGAGACCAAACAAATTTTCTGATGAAGTCCAGGCCCAATTGAGAAGCTGAGATAAGTTGTGAATGCAGCAAGACCTTTCTCCCTGAAAATGCAATTCCATTAGCTTTCTTAAACGCACTTTCTGCAAACATAAAAATTGAATATCTGAACCAATCGTAAACCAGCTTTTCTAAAATCTGAACCAAAAAAATGAACTCTAACACGCTTCTGTAACGCGATGCTGCAAAAGCAATTCTGAAAACGTGATTCTACAAACCATATCATTGTTGTTCAACAACAATGGAAAAACAAAATTCCATTTCACCCAAACACAATTTGAAGCGAAATCGCTTTTCACTGTTGAATGATGAGTCCTTGAACTTGAAGAACAAAATGATGCGGACATGTTTCTTGATCTGTTAAGATTCTGAATTGATATTATGAATCAATACATCCTCCCTCTCGATACACTGTGTGAATCGAATGAAGACAAGCAGTTCCTTCCTCTATCCCAAGGGATCCACCACAAACGGAAATGAATTTATCGGAGAACTTTAAAAACTGAGAACAGCGAACACGAACCAATTCTTCCACCAGGATTGAAATCGACGATTGATTCATCATGTAACTTGAGAAACCGAGGTTGATTGTTGATGGCAGAAACAGGTTGTTCAGACTGTTTTCCGACGAACAACCACGAGGCAAAAAGCCTCACAACCGCAACAACGTAAACAACGCTACACAATCTCACCAGTAAATTGTGACGAGAACTTCTGGAACTATATAAACGAAGAAATCAGAGTCACAATTCATCAATTCAGGTTCAAGAATTTCCAATTTCTCATCTTGCGAATCAACAAAGACATAATCGTCTTCCTCGACGACGTTGCAGCAAGGAGTAACAAGAACACATGGAATCTCCCCAATCTTGATGGAGAATCCATCAAATTCTGGTTGTAATACTCATGTAGGAGATACTACTGGAAACTCATTGTAGAAATGAATAGATTGATAAAAGATGAAGGCTTAAATATTGCACTCAAATATGACCCGTTTCAGTTTTGGTCCTGTAAAAAAAAAATTTGTTTTTGGTCCTTGTAAAAATTTTTGTTTTATAAAATAGTCCCTCCAGGGACTACTATTTTCAGAAACAAATTTTTTTGCAAGGACCTGTTGTAAAAAACAAAATATTTTGTAGGGACCAAAAACTACAAAATGGGTCCAGTCATGATGTGCCACGTATGCAAATCATCACAAAAATGAGGTTAGGGACTATTTTAAAAAACAAAAATTTTTGCAGGGACTAAAAACAATTTTTTTTTTACAGGGACCAAAACTTAAACGGATCATATTTGCAGGGACGGATGCAATATTTAAGCCAAAGATGAATAATGAGTACAATAGAGTAAGGTATTTATAAGAGAATCTTGAAGTAACTAACTCCCTAACTAACTAACCTACTAACTCTAGTTACCTATCAACTAACTATAGTTACTTATTCATACCGTAATAGATTCATTATAGGGTTTTGCTAGAAGCCATCCATGAAAGTTTCTTTTAGTAACTCACACTTTAAAGTGTGATTTTCACTTTTTAGTTATAACTTTGCCAAAAGACACCTTCGTTAAAATTAGTTGATATCTTTTAGAAAATGCTCATAGAATAACTTGCTTTAAGGTGTCTTCTAGCGAAACCTTTTATTATATATTGATGACCACTAATTTTGACTGTATGAATTATATAACTTGATTTTTTTTTGGCGAAAATTAACAATGCTCTTTTTTCAACCGTCTTAATGGAAAGACAGAAACAGGTGATATATAAAAGTACCCCATGTCTCAACAAAATTAGAAGTGAATTAACAATCCAAAGACAATACTCAATTGAAGAAAGCTAAGAACAATACTCAATCCTTATCATATATTGATCTTGGTTCCCCAACCATTTAGCACTTCCTTGAGAATTTCAAGGGCTGTAACAAGGGATTAAAGGTCTTCCTTGACATCTTGGTCAACATTCCTCTTGCAAGCAATCTCTACCCAAAGTTGTAGCTTTTTCAGTAAGTTAGTCTAATGTAAGGACGTGACTTCAAATTTATTTCGTTTAAATAAGTTTTTGGTCCTATAAAATTTTAAAATTTCTTCAATGTTTGATCTTCAGTTGTTTTTTATGGGTACCCTTTATATTTTTAAATGAGTTTTTCAAAAATGCTTAGAATATTATAAGAATTCTTTCATAAAACCTTAAATTTAAAAAAAAATAAAAAATGAATGAAATATAAATTGGATTAATATCTCTCCATCGTATTCCTCCAAATATTTGTTTTCTTTCCTCATGTAAGAAAACGAAAAAAGACAAATTAATTTAAAACAAAAAATTACATTTAAAAGAAAAGAAACCAATCTTGAACTCGAAATTTTATAACAAGGAACCGATCTTAAACTCTCATATGGTATACATATAGGAAGCAACTATGCCTATCATGGTTTTAAATTTCAGTCAGCAATATAAAAAGACCATGACAACATCGCAACTACAATTTCGATCGCATCAATTTGTAGTTATTTCTTAGGATGAGTGTCTTCAGGATTTGCAACTCCAGCAGTAACCTTAGCAACATCAACAGCAGATGCTTCAGGCTTCTTCTTGGTATACAAAACCGAATAACCAATAGCAGCTGTAATAAGCAAACCACCAATAGTCATAGTGGTGAAGTTGTATGGAAGTGATTTCCTTTGGTGAAGAACATTTGCACCAGCTGCTGAGCCATGATTACTTCCTGGTGGTCTCTTTGAAGCTTCTACTCCTGCTGCTTTTACTTCTTCTGAACTCATCTTGTGTGTTTCTGCATTTTTTCTCCAATCTTCGTTTGTAGTACTCATTCTTATTCTTATCTCTTTCTTTTGTTTGCTAATTTTCAATCTTCTCTTCTATTTGCTTAATATATGTATAATATAATTTAGTTAGGGTACTTTATTTGCTTCAAGACAACAAAAAAATGTAGCTTAGCCACGTACAATGTTAATTTGGCTGTTTTCTCAACACGTAGTTGCTACGTGTCATTGAAGCTGCCACGTGCTCCTCATAATCATTATTTGCTTTTAGGTGTCCTCTTTTGTCCATCAAAATAAACACAATGTCGAGTCATCCGCTTAATATTGCATATTATATGTAGGAATCAGGGTTCGAATTTCAAACACTTACTTCTTCATATATAAAATATGTAAGCTTTAGTCATTAAACTACTTGATCAAAATAAAAGAAATAGTTGGATGTTTCTTCTGTCCCATAATAACTGACTCATTTGTTAAAGATCATCATAAAATGGATGATTGGTTTCATTTTCATTATTTCTATTAACTTTTTCTTCAAAAATTATATTTTTATAATAATACACACCAATTATACTAATTTTATCACTCCTAATTCAATACTCTCCGTCTCATTTTAATGATTATTTCACTATTTTTTCTTCTGAAAATAATTGTCATTTTAGAATATCAATACAATATTTATTATTTTTCACTATTATACCTTTATTTATTTATTAATTATCGGCAATATATATTATTTTTTATTCCTAATTCACAATTTACCATATTCTTTATTCCCGTTGTTACTGATTATAAGTAAATTTTGTTTTTTAGGTTCATTCAATTAATTATGTATGTGGTTCATATTGTGGACCACATACATCATTAATTGAATGAACTTAAAAAGTCAATTTTACTCATAATTAGTAACGGATGGAGTATGTTAAAAGAAAAAAACTCTAGCATTGATGTTGCTTCCACCCCCAAATTCTCACATTATGAATGACATCATTTTTTGATTTTCAACTACATGGACTATATCATGGCCACATTTTGTTTACATATGCTTATGTTCCTTATACTTTCTAGTAATAAACATATCGCCATTCAAGTGGAGTGCAAACTCTAGGTATTAGAGAACATTCAATAGAAGCAATTTGAAAGTAAGAAGAAGACAACTACTCGTGCATAAAAATAATCTTAGACACTTAACTCATAATCTATAAAACACTTTGTTTACTAGTCCAGTCATTGATGGGAACAAAGTCTAAACTTAAATATAATAAATATTTAGCAAGTCTCGACCTAACGGTTTAATATGATTGAACTCAAACTTTAAATCAAGGTAAGAAGTAATACAACAAACACATTTTTATTGTCACTCAAATTGTAACATAGACTTGAGATACAAATAAAGCACAATATCTTGGGGAAAATCGAGTTACAAAAAACTCTGCCTATTTATTCTCTTAAACTAATATTCATTATCTCATTTTATTATGTGACACAACAACATGGTTAAGTCTTTATCATCTAAAACTTGAACTATGATAATATCAATGGTCTCAATTAGAAGGCCTAAGAAGCATCAATGTCATTTGAGGACCCAGAAGTATCTCCACTTGGTTCACGAACAAATCGAAGTCTATAATGCCCTCCTAAAACATGTCATAGAGAAATGCAAGGGGAAATGTCATTAATCACCATCATAATATTAAGATTCATATAGTAAAATAAGTCATTCAAAAAAATGTAAGAAGCAATAACGTACCTTGAAAGAGTCATATATATCTTGAAGTGAAGGGATTAATTCAATAGGTATTTGGCTTTTTATCCTTAAAAACATCCTGGTAACCGTAGGTAGTAGTTCAATAGGCAGCATTTCTCATTTCGCTGCAAATATACAAGAAGCGAAAGTTAGGGGTAAATTCTATTAACCCCTACCATACTTTTTAGTTTATTTTAGTTTAATATATTATGTACATATATTAAGTATTGACTTGGTCAACATCCACAATATATATTAAACAAAAATAAACTAAAACTATATTATATAAGTTAATAGATTTGAATATGCAATTCTCCACTTTTCGGCACTAAATGCGTGTGAGTTTCGCCACTTGACTCATTAGAAAATAAAACGCATAGTTTTATATAGAACACATAAAAATCCATAAAGGATAAATAAGAAATGTTACAACTACCGACCGCAACAGAAGTTTTGCAACTGACGACACAAACAGGAAGTATACGCTTGTTTATATCATTAGCCCACACCACATACCACTTAGGATTTTTAGGATCATCAGATCCAGTATCATATCCCGTATTGGAAGGATATATTTGATAACATTCAAGATCCACTCTTTCCACACTTCCCAGCAAAACACGACAAAGTATAAGATGCTTCTCTTCATCTTTATCCACTTGATATTGCATACCACTGCAACACAGATAGAAATTTATCGATTATTGTTGCAACATAAAATTTATACTCCTTCTGTCCCACATGGATTATCATATGAGATAATTTCACACAAATTAAATACAAAATAAAAGTGTATTTTTTTGTCCATGTAAAATTACAAATCTTTCAAGTTTAGTCCTTAAAATTATTCTGACGATTTTTAATATTTAACTTTTATAAAAATGAGGGGATTAAAAACACGTGTTTTTGTAAAAGATAGAGATTAAAACTAATAAAAAAATTATAGGGACTAAAATAAAAATATTTCATATTTTATTGGTCTAAAAACTTATCTGAAAATAATTACGATTTTACTAAATTAACTTTATTAACCTTTGATTAATTCTCATTATCATAAATGCAAAGTTAAAAATAATTTATATAATGTTAATTAGATGATGCAATTGATTATTTTAATAACACTCAAAACTTATTGCGTCACTCTTTTGGAACACGTTTCTTTATGCAAATGTGAGAATAATTATGTAACTAAGTAACCCTCAAAAGTTGGCCTAGTGGTGAAGATCTGGAACTTAGGAGCATGCTCTTCTCTAGGTCTCAGGTTCAAACTGAGTGATTAATTCATGAATCATTTAAACTAAAAGGAAACTTAAGTTGATGATGTAACTACCTGTGTTGGGGTGACTCTAGGTCAGCTAAAAAAATACCAGCTCCAATTGATGATCGCAGGATTGGATAGTTGGGAATTAGTTCAAAGCCGTCAGAAAAAATGGATGCCACTTTTTCTGTTGGAGCTGCATACCAGCCATAAACAATATTCACCTTACCTTGCGCAGCTCTTGTAACCTCAATGTTCTTCGCAAAAGCCTCTCAACGATCCCTTCCACGAGGATTTGAAATTTGAAATTCATGAATGGATGTGACAGTGGCACGAGGATCGATGTGAACAACATTGTTCATGAACAAATTGTTTATGTATGCATACGTCTTGTTACTCTTACTCAACAAGTTTGCATTGGGAAATTTAGAGGCAGGAGTTAAACTTTTTTGTTTGGCTACAACAGCAAGCTCTTGATCATATTGGACTTTTCTATTACCCTTCTCATTATCATCATCAATTGCAACTATTTTTGAGAAATCATGATCAATAAATCTTGTAGGAAAGAAAGGTTTACCTTTTTCATCAATCCATGCAATGGATCTATGAATCTTAGAGTCAATATGGACTTGTAGCATGCGTAAAAAATCAAAGGCATACATTGAACCTTCAATTTTTAGAGGAACAATTGTTTTTCCACTCGCAAATCCGCAACGTAAGGAATCCAGTGCTTCATCTTTGAAATCATGCCACCAATTGTTTAGGTAAAACATGATTCTCACAGGAACTTGGCTCTTCTCAAACTTTTTACCATTGCTGAGGAGGAACTCGTCAGAATCACATTGGTCATGTTGGTGATTTGGGTTAGGGTTTATAAGTAGTGTTGGCTGTGAATGCGATAATGACAAAGGTAGAGGAGCTATTGATAAAGATTGTAATTTCAGTGGTGGTGGAGGCGGGGGAGCTATTGATGAAGATTGTGAAGTCATTAACGGTGAATGTGATGATGATGATGATAGAGAGGGAGCAGGAGGAGGAGGAGAAGTTACTGAAAAAGATTGTGAAGTTATTGGTGGTGAGTGTGGAGGTGAAGGAGGAGGTGATGGTGATGGATGAGCTATTGATAAAGATTGTGAAGTTATTGGTGGTGGAGAAGGGGGTTCTTCCATTATTTTTTTGTTGATGTGACAAGAACCTTAATGATTCAATTCTACTCATCTCGATAACTTGTATTGAGTCCTTACTTGATGATAGTTGATGTAAGTTAGTTATGTTATACAGAGGATTAGTAAAGAATTATTTTATTTTCATTTAATTAAGAATGCAATGATTATGGTCTAATATGATGTTTGAACAAATAGAACAATTTTCCTTACACAATAATTAGGATATTTTTAAAACTAAAAAAATAGGAAACTGTTAAATATACCTTAAATAAAAAGTATAAGTTAAAAAAAGCATTGTCGAATAGATGGTATTTCATTCAAAGTAAAAGTCAAAAACTTTTTGTCGTAGACTAATGTTAATTAATTTTAAAAATTGTTTATGGTATTTGATTATTTACTTATATTCTTAACAAATAGAACTATTTTCCTCACATGATAACTAGGATCTTTTTAAAACTAAAAAAATAGGAAACTGTTAAATATACCTTGAATAAAAGTATAAGTTTAAAAAAAGCATTGTCGAATAGATGGTATTTCATTCAAAGCAAAAGTCAAAACTTTTCGTTGTAGACTAATATTAATTAATTTAACAAATTTATTTATGGTATTTCAAAATTTACTTATATTCTAAACAAATTGAACTATTTTCCTTACACGATAATTAGGATCTTTTTAAAACTATAAAATAGGAAACTCTTAAATATACCTTGAATAAAAAGTATAAGCTAAAAAAAGCATCGTGGAAAAGACGATATTTCATTCAAAGAAAAAGTCAAAAACTTTTTGTTGTAGACTAATACTATTAATTAATATAAAAAATTTATTTTCGATATTTCAATATTTGTCAATCGTTAAATTAAAATTAGAGTTAAATATGTTATTAAAAAAATATTTAACATTTTTTTTAACAAATAGTAATGTAAATATTTAATCGTTGAATTAAAATTAGAGTTAAATATGTTTTTCATCCTTGTAAAATTATCAAATTTCCTTGTAAAAAAAGTATCAAATTTCTTTTCTCTTCATAAAAAACCAAATTTTAGTCCATACAAAATTAATTCATTATTTTATAAATAGTCAATTTCTTAAAATTTTGTCACATTAAATTTAACTATTTAATTTTACACATGATTAAGTGTTTATTACATTTTGTACTGTAAATTAGTTTTCTTAAAAGCAATGAAGAAAATTTGATATAAAAAATGTAAATAAGTTATCCTTGCCGAAGAATCGTTATATTTCCTTTTAATTAAGAAGGCAATATGGAAACTTTTGATTTTTTTTTTTATAAATGGAAGCTTTTGATATATTTTGAAAAACTAGACATTTTTTCATAGCAGGATAATTAGGAATTTTTTTATAACAAATAAAATAGGAATATATCCCATTATCATACCTTGAATAAAAAATATCAAATGCAAAAACTATTCTTGTATATATAGATAATGTTTCATTAAAAGAAAATGTTAGTAACTTTTTATTGTAAAATAAAATTTGTTTGTATAATACATTCATGTATGGTATTTCAATGTATTTTTGTAGTCTCACTAAAATTTCAGGTTTACAGTACTGTTTAAAATTTCAGATTTACAGTACTTAATGATTTTTTTTTTGTCAAATGGAAATTTAATAAATTAAATTGTTGAATTTTTTTTTGAAGAAAAATCAAATTGTTGAATTAAACATATGGTTAAATATGTTTTTTTTTTAAAGATGACGATTATGAAATTTTGCTAAAGTACGATTTTTATATAATGTTAGTAGACTAACGGAAAGACGGGCACCTTCTATTTATCGTTTTTATTGTGCGTGCTTGATTGTATATAGAAAGAGATATAAGTTTTAATATTACTACTATGATAAAAATATGTTTGGCAAATAAGATTAAAAGGAGTTACGTAAAAAAATTAAAATAATATTGTTCTTGTTGTAGTGGGTAGTTCTTATTTTAATGGATTTAGTTTTTGTAATTAATAATTGAAATATATTATAAAAGAATAAAATACTCACTCCGTTTTAAAATGAGTGTCGTTTTAGCCAAAAAAAAATTGTTTTAAAATGAATGTCACTGTCACTTTCCAATGCAATAATAACTTTTTCTTTTCAATTGTACCCTTTAATTAATACTGTATACACAACTTCCAAAGTATTATTTTTTTTTAATGAAAAACAAACCAATAATTGATTAGGATAATTTGGTAAAATAATATCTCTCTTTCTTTTAATTAATACATTTCTTAATATGTGTGTAAAATTCTTAAACGACATTCATTTTGAAACGGAGAGAGTAGTAAATAAAACAATTCTAATGAATTGTAATATAGGAAAGAAAAAAGTTAACTCAAAATCATGTATTCTTTTATATATAATATAGGTAAGATGAAATGAATGAGTAAATGATCACTTTAGTCCTTGACTATGCACCTCGCTGTCATAAAGATCTCTAACTCAGTATTAAATACAAAGAAGTCCTCGTCTCTGCACTTCCGTTATCACGTTAGTTCCTCGCGTTAAATAATTATGTTAAGTGATGATGTGACACATGTTTTAAGATGACATGGCATAAGAGGTGTCACATGGACTAAAGTGAAAGTAGAAAATGGTCACTTTTGTCCCTGAACCAAAAATCAATATGCCTAAATTGAATCTCAAATCTCTAAATCCCTAAATCTAAAATCCCTAAATGTCATGTAATTCTCTCTTTTGTTCAAAATCAATCTTGCATTAAACACCAACTTATTGTTAGATCTCTGACTATGGATACTTATTATCAGTCAGATCCCTGACAGTAAGGAGACATTGCAACATTTGATTTATGGGTAGAATAGGATTTTTCATCTTTTTTATTTGGCTAGAGAGAATTAGATGTCATTTAGGGATTTGAGATTCAATTTGGGGATATTGATTTTTGGTTCAGGGATCAAAGTGATCATTTTCTACTTTCACTTTAGTCCCTGTGACACCTCATATACCATGTCATCGTAAAACATGTGCCACATCATCACTTAACATAATTATTTAACGTCAGAGACTAAAGTGATAACGGAAGTGCAGAGTCAGGGACTTCTTCGTATTTAATTCTGAGTCAGAGACCTTTGTGACAACGAGGTGCAGAGTTAGGGATTAAATTGACAATTTGCTCTAAAATGAATATTATTTTGCCCTTATCATTCCTATGTTTCCTAGAAAAGGTGTTACACACAAAGGTGTGATATCTGGGTTTTTTTAAGATGAAAAAAAAGTATGAACTTGCATTAGAGTGACAATAAACATCTCAATTAGGTTGACACCCCTAGAACCTCATATCCCTTACCAGCATTCTCAAAACTTTATTAATAAAAGAGAAAGAAATACAACGAGTTAGGAGGGTTGTGTCGTACCCAAGGAAACAAAAAAAAAAGACAAGAAGAAAATAAAAAAGAGATAAACGAATCGGGAATTGGGCAATTCTAGGCGATCCCTTAAAAACAAATGAATTTTCTCATCCGTCAAATTTTCCCAAACTATAACATCCTCAGTTAAAGAAGGAAGAATGATAATGCAACACTCCTAATGCTCCAAAAGAGAAACTTCACGAGTAATATTTGATATACTCTCCCTTGTATCGAGTATTGTATTTGATAATTCTAATTTTGGACTTCATCTTCTTTCGGTGACTTTTCGAAACATAAGGTGTAAAACTTGTATTCTCAACATTCTATTCGGGACTTTCTAGAGTCAAAAACTTCTTGAATAATTGCAAGATCTTTTTGAGCAACGCTACTTAAAATTGGATGTGTTATGGTAATATTTCTGACGACGATTCTGATGCTCATGTATGTCATTCTCTGAACCAGTGTCATCATGACTGATATCCACTAACTTTAAAGTTATCTGGGACGACCTCGCAGAAGGAGATCAATAGTTTCAGACTGCACCAACTCAAGAATAGGTCTCTTTCCATCCAATGTAGACGTATCCATAATTTCATCGGTGGTGTTTGATAAAACAAAGTGAAAAGTAATGATTGCCTTAGGATGATGCTCAAGATGAGTAACCATGGGGAACTTCTACGCTGTTGGTGCAAGCATAATATGAGTTTAATTAATAGAAATAGTTTCATTATTAGTAACAACAATTGCATCATGGGTCACAACATTTGCATCAATATTATCGTCATTAGCAACAACTGTTGCATCATGGGTCATCGTATTTGCGGCAACATTTTCAACACGGGTAATAGCAGGTGATGCATGAATACTCACTAGCAACTTAAAAGCCTTGGAGGATCTTATGTCATATGTATTCTCCTTTTCAACATATTTCTGAATCATTTTCTTCGGAACATGTATAGGTTTCTTGTTACAACGACAAAACGTGATGTCATGACCAATAATTTAGCAATGCGAGCAAAAATTAAGGAGCCATTCAAAACGCAACTTCCAATTTGAAACGCAAAGTCGTCTCTTTCAACTAGTATTACATCAAATATACAGTGAGAAAAATCAATATCCACTAAAATACAAGCATAATGTCCGAAGACTTTATTTTTTTAGCAAATTTAATAAGTAGAGGAGTAATTATTTCCCCAACAATTTCAAGAAAAGTATGATCGCGCCAATATTCCTGAGGTTGCTCCAAAAGTCTGATCCAAACCTGGGATTGAGTTTGTCGTGTAGAATATATATTAAAATCCTTGGTCCACTTAGAAAACCTAAGAACCTCGGTTTCATGTTGATTGTTCCTTGCGACCAGACCAATCAAAGATCCTCTGTTGTGCCAAAAGTAAACTCGAAAAACCCTTTCCATAAAGAGACCATACACCATGGATGGGTTGTTTTTCCAAAGTTTCGACAACTTTTGTGGGTTTCCTTTGCGGTAAAAGTCTTGTCCTCTTATTGAGGATCAGTCGGCCATGTAATTTTTGTTGAGATTCTGCGAAGGCCAGTTCATATTCTTGCTGTGTAATCTTAATACAAAGTGTATCACCCCTAATTGTTGGAACATGTAATGGATCACAATGTACATTCACTACATTAATACCTCTTGTGCAAAAGACTTGTTAATCCTCGGTGTCGTGGGAGGTGGTTTATCAATCTAGGAGACCATGCAAGGCCATGGGCATCTGTATGTCATCGCTGAAAAGCTAGAGTCCAAGAGAGGCAATCACACAAGCGATTGCTTGAAGGCTTGGTGGTCAAGAGTCAATTCGCTCACGTAAATAATTAGGCCGATTGTTGATCAATCACGTTAATGATTATTAGTGAGATTATAGAATTATAGATCAACAATCATGGTGATGATTTGAATTGAGTGATGATACATTAGTTTATCAATAAAAATTATAAACTATAAAATAAGCTATAAGCTCGTGCGAAAATTACGTTACTAAACAAATCTTTTTAGCCATATGAGAGCATCCACAATGGAGAAATCTATTTTTGGGTACTTCAGCAGGTCTCACGTGTACACATCATTGATTTATAATTTTTTAATAATAATATTTAATAAACACTCAATTCCTCCAACCTAGTACATCATAAATTTTTAAACAGAACTCGCTAATTATCTATCAATAATTCTATAATATTATATTTCATTTTTTTAATACTAAAGTGACGTGGGACTTGTGGGTAGACGAAATGCTGATTTGAAACCTTCAACCCGTTAAACACTCAAATTGTTTTCCTCCCATGGTGGTACCTAACATGTATCAACATTTATGGAGTTAGGTACCACCATTGTGGATGATCTGAGTGTATAAACTATCATTTATAAGTTTGTTTATTGTGCTTGACTTTTCACCCATTTAACCTCGTGCCCTTTCAAAATCAACCAAACTTCAATCAAACAATTGAACTCAAGTAGTTAATAAGTTCCACCAAATGACATATCGTTTGAAAAAACTCGAGTTCGATTCTTAAATGAAATAATTTAAACTATGTTTACCTAACGACCAAACTACATATTAGCATACCACTTCATGGTTTAAAAAAAAAAAAGCCAAAATCCAACTCCAAACATAATTTATTTGGCTTGAAGAAACCTTTCTTATTCTACTTTTTTTTTTGTTATCGTTTATTTTCAATAATTTTGAATTCTTAAATTGCATTGATCATCTTAATGAAAATGGAAACGGGTGAATTCATTAAAATATGTTTCTTTCTCTTCTTCTTTTTTTGAGCAAAAAGATGTTTTTTCTCTTATTATTATAAGTTGTCTATCTCTTTTTCTTTTAGTTTTTGTGTTTTAAAGTTAGTTATAAACATGTTTTTTCATCTTATAAATCTCAACTTTTATTTACTACTCCCTCCGATCTCAAATATAAGAAAAAATTCTTTTTTTAGGTTCATTGAATAATTAATGTATTTGTTTTACAATGTAGACCAGATACATTAACTACTCAATGATTTTTTAAAAAAAAGTATTTTCTTATATTTGAGACCGAATGAAGTATATTACTAAAGAATTAAAGTTATTTTCTTTAAATGGAGAAGATTTATCCACATACTTCTCACAAATTCAAATTATTATTTCATGAAACAAAATTCACCATTCTAAATATCTTCTCCTCTGCTCTACCCTTCCAATTTCTTTGACTAGCCAGTACCAAGAAAACCATTTATTTTTTGACCGTTACTTTCTATGCATGCACAAACAAGTTACAAGAAAACAAAATCAGTGGGTCCCACAGTCAGTAATCCAGAACTTTCTTTTCACTATTCCCAACATCACACAACGGCTACTTTCTCATCACACCACCATAAATAGACCCCTCCATTTCCCAAACACACCTCACTCAAAAACCATCCATAATTTCTGCATCTTTAAGAAAACAAAGCAAAAAAAATAAACTCTTTTTTTCGACATTTTGCAGAAAAACAATGGCTGGTTCATCTTCTTCATCATCTTGTTCTCTCTTGGTTCTTTTTGTTCTCTTTGGTTGTGCTTTTGCAGCTAAAGATATCTTGCTTGGTGGTGGCAAAACTGATGCATGGAAGGTCCCTTCGGAATCTGATTCTCTTAACAAATGGGCTTCAAGTGTTCGTTTTCAAGTTGGAGACCATCTAAGTAATTTTCACTTTTTCTTTAATCATTTCCTTTTTTATCCCTAAAAATTCAATCTTTATGTTGATTTTTCCCTTAATTATCAGTAAAAATTCAACCTTTATGTTGGTTTCATCATCTTGGTATTTGTCACTTCCAATGTTTATTTTCTGATCTGTAAAATTTCAATCTTATGTTGATGGTTTCATGATCTTAGTAAATTTATTCCTAAAAATCCTTTTTTTTTTTAATATTTCCATCATCATGGTATTTTTGTTTTTAAAATTTTATATTTTTTTGTTGATAAAAATTCAATTTTTATATTATGTGATGTGACTAACCATTAACCATTTTATTGTTCATATTTTGTTCCACAGTTTGGAAATATGAAGCTGGAAAAGATTCTGTTTTACAAGTGAGTAAGGAAGATTATGATAGCTGCAACACCTCAAACCCTATCAAACACTACAATGATGGGAACACTAAAGTGAGATTTGATCATTCTGGTCCATACTACTACATCAGTGGAGAAAAGGGTCACTGTGAGAAGGGTCAGAAGCTTACTGTGGTTGTCATGAGTCTAAGGGGGGGAAGTAGGCCCATTGTTGCTTTTTCACCAGCACCTTCACCAGTTGAGGTTGAAGGTCCAGCTGGCTCAGCAGTTGCTCCAGCTCCAACAAGTGGTGCAACTGTTTTGCAAGGTGGTGGTGTTTTTGTGGCTATGGGATTAGTGCTTGCTATGTGGCTTTTCTGATTTGAATTGCCCTATTTTAGTTTGGATAATCATAATATTAGTATTATTAGGATTAAGATTGGGATTGGTTTTATTAAGTTTAAGAGACAGTCACAGTGAGGTGATTGTTAGCTTGTTATTTTTGTTGAGACCTTGTCATTCATATTTTAATATAAATTCCATTATATATGTTCTGTGGCCTTGGCATTTTTCATTTTACTATACCTTCTGGTATTATATTTAGCGTGGAAATTATTGTTATAAGATTATGACAATTTGTTTTATTTTACAAAAGAAAAAAAAAACTATGGCATTTTATGAGGTATTTCTCAAATGTTTGAACGCCAAAGTGAAAAAAAATGAGTAAGTTTAATTGGAAATCCTTTCACATGCAATCAACCACTAAAATCTAAAAGAAATAAGGAAAGATTGATATGGAGCCAGAATTTTTACATCAAGGTGTAATTTGATGTTTACGGTTTAGAGTACAATCAAAAAAATTAAAATCGAAAAGTAAAGAAATTTTAAATTTTATGAATTAATAAAAAAAATTGAATCTGTAACAAAACAACGCCATGGCAGAACCCAGAAATTTGATCTATCTATTTGGTTTCTGGGTTTGTTGCTCAAAGAACTTACAAATATGGATCTTGGTGTACGGAGTTGGTAAGGTTTTATGAGTAACACTAGCTTCACTCCACGCCCTAGGCCGCTTCTCAACACTGACTTAAGCTGTCTTTCACTTCCACTCAAAAATTCTTCAATTAAGGTTTTTCTCTTCACATTTTTTTTTAATGCCTGCTAATTCTCTCTGATATGTTTGCACCCTTAGATTAATGATCAAATTTTTTATTTTAATTCTTTGAGTCTGACGGAGCGATTTCGTGTTCATTTTCGTCGTCTGCTCGATGAAAGGGTGTCAAGAACTCAATGGCCAGCGCAGCTACTTTCCGGCAAGGAAGATAGTCGAAAGGATATGTCATACTGCAGTGGGACACAGTGAATAAGGGTAATTTGGGAAACCAATAATTTACATAGGTAAGGTTACAATACAACCAAATTTAGCATAAGCTCACTCGCCACGGTGGGAGATCTATTAAGGATCTATTAAGCTCTCGCGCCCTAGAAGGTGCCTCAAAACAATCATACAACCAAACTTAGACTTAGGCTGTCATAACCAAGTCGGTTTTGATTGTACTTTGCATTTGGCCAACCTAAGAACCCAAATGGTGAGAACATTAAATTACAACCATGAAACTTAAACGCAGACAGGACATGTTGCTGAATGAATATGAAATCAAAAACTGACATCAAAAGTCATCATCTAACTTTGAATCCATACAATATATACATAGTTGAAGGCACAATAGTAGTCTTAAAACACCCGTTAAAAAGCATAGTTAACCCCAGTCGCAAGCCATAAGCAATAAGCATTCATCTCTTACAAACAGCAATTCATAGCTGGATAACAGTTACATATTAGATGAGACATTTAAGTGTGCGACCCACTTTCCGTTTAATTCTTGACGCATCACCAAGCTTTGATGAGTCATGCAAAAGCAACAAGGACACTGAACACATCAAAACGATTTGTTCCCATGAACACAGCTCCAAGTTGTTCACATATACTGCAAAAAAATTACAAAGTAAATATCAGAACAGTAAAACCTATAAATATTCTAGATTTCGGAAAACTCCAGTAAACAAAGCAATTATATATGGTATAAAATAAGTAATGACTACACAAGTTCTGTTCCAGGATAGAGATATAACCCCAGGCCCCAAGTTTGATTGTTCAGGCTAAGGTTCATAATTAAACACTAATACAAGAGATATGTTCTCTTCCTAAAAAAAAAACGAGACGCGTTCTCCTTTGGCTTTTAGAACAAAAGCCTTCAAGTTTAGGTCTAAAAAATCCATATCCTTTGTCTTCTAGGTTTTCCCCTTCTTTCTGCAATGCATGACCATTAATTAGGTCATCTTTTGGGATCAGCAAATATCCTTCATCTCATGATTAACCAACGTGTAGGATAAGACACGTCATTTTCACGATCTACATCCGTACAGAGCGTGTGAATAGAGGTGTTGGGGACCACTGAAGGAGTCCCAAGGCCGTTAAGAATGCAATGATGGCCATTACGGGGATAGGTGTTGCAGCAGGTTGGTCTTTACGACCTGAACGGTCATCAAGTGTCCAACTTCGACCTGAACAGTCATCCCTGTCGACAACTGAAATAACTATACTTTTGAAGACTGGTCTTCTATAACCAAAGGGCTAAATTAAGAGCTCAAAGAGACCTGTTAATTATTAATTGAGTTGGATTGTTCTCTTCAATTCAGCTCATTAGTACAGTGGTGATGGCATTAGTTCATACTGTAATTCTAAGCCCACAAGCTTTATCATTTCATTTTCACATCCCAGAACCACTCATCAAATAATCAAACACATAAAACCACTAGAACCAGTGACCTTGTTGCCTTATTTCATGCCTCTTTTGTTCTACTTATACAATTACATGAGAAGCACACACCCAGTTATTCAAGCTTAAGGGCTATCGACATTAGGTGTGCATTCCATACTACAATGGAAATTTATCAAGATCCTTACACTTAATAAGGTGAACCTGTCATTTAGGAAATATAACTAGTAGAATACCAATAACTCAAATTTTACCTTTTCCCTTGAATAATTCAACCAACAGTTCATGAAAGAGACTGGCTTAGTTAAAGTCGTAAAATTGTATTTTCTCAGTGATAATCACATATTTTGTTTAAAGCAGTTTAGTGGTATATCAGTTAATGAGAAAATGAAAGCTTAGGCCTAAGATCACTTGCTAAATGAAAAAAGAAATACCAAACGAATTAACTAATTATGTTTATGCTTGTGTTTTTTCAGATGCATAGACAAAATATCTGTACTCACTCATCAATACAATCAACAGTACACTAACAGAAGGTAGGGAGAACTTGAATGTGACAGAAATACCCAATAAACATCAAAACTCGCTAAAAGAGTGAGGACTCTTCACATATAATGCAAGGAATGATATTCCCTTCAGTCGTATTATCTATGCTAAGTTTTAAACTTAATCATTCTAGTTGCAAGCCCTATGGTAAATACCTTCCGAACTTTTGCTAGAACTCAATGACTGATTGTAAATAAATATATCTCAAAGATGGAACACTTTTTCTGCCTCCACATTCAAATCTCATGTAACCTATGATTTTTGACTTCATTGCTAAACGCGCAATGCTTGTACAGATATTATTCTCACAAAACCCTCAGACTCACATATCAGAACTCAGAAGTCGTTATATTATTCTAATGACAGTAAATTTCTTATCACCCTAAATTAGATAGAGATCATAATGCAGCTACTCTACCAAAATACATAAAATTTGGAGGACATCAAGTTCATAAAATAAATGAGAACAATCCCAGAAAACAGAGTTTGGGTAATAAGGGTGCAATAACCTCATCGTCATCATCGTCATCATCATCCGATAAGTCAATTATTATTGATTCCTTGATACTGCTTCCACTACTACTACCACCAACAACATCCTCCCCTGGCAATTTCTCCACGTACTCCTTGGAATCAATTTGATCGAATTGTTCTTCAGAAGATGGATACTTCCTCTTTTGACCAGTCTGCTCCTCGTAAAACTTTTGCTCCACCATATCTTGCCACTGTTCTGCTTGAAATAACCATTTTTTTTTCAAACACATGAGATTCAAAATGAAAGACACGTATGGAGCAAGCCAACAGAGTGTTAAACAAAAAGATTATCAAAATCCAACCCATTCAATCAAATTCTTAACATTAGACAATCAAAACGAAGACAACAACCTTGGCAATATAAATTGAAACCCGTGTTGTCAAATAGCAGTGTGCTATAGCGGTATAGCATAGCAGATTTTGAGGGGAAAAACCGCAATATAAAAACCATGACGCTATCCTAGTTTTTCTTTTAGGGCAATAGCGGCCGCTATTCCAGTTTCTGGTAGTATATATAGTGGCAGTAGCAGGAAAATTAAAATAGGGTTTTTGAAAATAATAAAGTTGAAGAGCCTGCACTCTGTGTACCATATATAACCTATTTTTGAAATTGAAAAACTGAGGAGGCTGTGAGTATTACTCTAATATTCACTATAATATGTAAAGCTTTCAACATATAAGTTATGTTTTGCCTCCATTCCCTTTTTTATTTGTATGCATCAGCAACCATTTTATATACCATTGACTCATTCCAACCCCTATGTGGCTTCCTCTATTTGCACGCAATGCTATCTGCTATTTCACATAGCGGATATTTGACATTCCACAATTTATCACAGTCCACCACTGATATTATTGACTGAAACTCTTAAAACAAACAAAACACGCACAAGAAAGACAAAACGTGGTTTTTAGAGTCTAAAGATGTGGTATAGGACTTAATATCGTCTTAGATATTAGAGATAACTCAATCTCACAAAACCAGCAGTAAGATGAGGAATGTGCAACATTAAATCTCTCAACACTTAGAATGAAACATCATGGTTTCATTCTCTATTTGAAAATTCAACCAATGAAAAGTACTTATGATAAGCATGGTCAAGAAAGAGCACAGGTCTATTTTATGGATTGGCTTATTTGAGCTTAACTAGTGACATAAGCACTTGTGAGACTGTTTGTAAGAACTTATGCAAACAACTTATGACACATCCATAACTTGTTTTCTGCTTATTTCCATAAGTTCTGCACCAGGATAGCTTTGAGAACATCTTACAGCTTATAGGAAAATCGTTTGACTTTATTTTACTATGACCTCTTATTGAGTTGCTTATCCAAACAAACAGGGTCTAAGAAACATGCAACATGAAAATATACCTTCACTCAAATCTGGAAGGCGTTCCAGTCTCTTTTGGCACACACTTAACCTATCCTGTTGAACACAAAATCAATAATTTTCAGCAAAAAAAACACAATGCATTCCCAAATTGCAAAACTTGAACAACAAATAAGCTATGAAACACACGGACACCGACACTGACGCGTCAACACAAAGATGAATAAATTGAATGTAATCATATGTGTCGGTGTTGTGCCAGTGTCGGACACCAGACATGTCATTCGATAAGAGGTGTCGGTGCATGTAACTTACAAGCTCAGATTTGAAGGCATGGTCATTTGGGTTAATCCCTCTGCACTTCAACTTCACTATACCAAAACGAAAATGGGTCATCAGTAAAACGATGAAAATGACAATAAAGTTACAATTTTTGAAGATAAACGTTAATGGGTTGCATTGAAATACGAACATTCAAAGAGGGTAGAAGTGAGTTTAGCGAGGGAGAAGAGAGAGTGAGCACGTTGAAGGAGTGGGAGTGTAGAGAGATGATCAGGGTCTGATAGAGCAAGGAATTCAGGTAATTGAGTTTGGAGTTGTTCAACGTTGTACAAAGTACGTTTGAGTGATTCTATTGTTGTTGCTTCTGATGGCACTGTCACGTTCTCTGTTTCGTTTGGTTTCACCATTTTCTCTCTCTTTCTCTCGTCACTAGAATGTCAACACGCATTTGGATTCTCTCGCATTTTTGGTCATTTATCTTTTATTAAAAATGTGTGTTGATACTTTACTTCTTTTTAACATGTTTTAGTCCTTTATTTGCAATTTAGGTAAGAATAGTGATATTTGTACACCTCTTTCTAAATAATTTCTAAGACAACTTTGTTTTTCTCTATTTTGATTGGTCAAAATCAATAGAAAGAGAAAAAGGTAGAGAGAGAATAAGAATATAATGTGAGTATGAGAGAGAAAGTTGTTAGAAATTGGTTGTACAAATATCATTACTCTTTAGGTAATTTAGGTAAATGTTAACATAAACTCATTTGACATAGAATAGGGGAAAATGATGTCGTTTGTTAGGAATGTTGAAAACAGAAACAAGAATTTAAGCGTTTGAAAGAGATTTTGTTAAGATTGTTGCAACCTTTTTGACAAGTTGGAAGCCATATAGGTTTAATTTCCAATTTTCTCTCACTTTTGGATAACAAAAGGATAAACGTGAATCTTTTTAAGTAGATAAAGGATCAAAACATGTTAGAAAGAAAGTAAGATAAATGACCAAAATACGTTTTTGATAAAAGATAAAGGATTAAAAATATATTTAAACCTTAAAAGAAAATACAAGAGTAATAATAGGTGAGAATTGTTTTAGGTTGATAAACACTAAGGAAGAATGGCTTTAGGCAAGAAGAAATGCATTAGAAATCATGCACACTTGATTTTCCCAACTATTGTGTTTCTATGCACTGAAGAAACTGCATATTGACACACTGAAATGCATTACTGATCATGCATTTTTTTAACGGATCTACAGTGACATGTCTTTGCAATAGAAATCATGCAAACATTGATTTTCCCAACTATTGTGTTTCTATGCACACTTCGTGAAATGAAATGGACGAAATGTTGAAGAGACTTCATTGTGCCACTGATGTTGGAGATATGCTCAGTTGGCAGCTCAACACTCTAGTTACGAGTTGTTTCATAATTTAGCTACAGCATCTATATGTAATGTTAGTCTTCAATATTATCCTGAAATTCCTGATTATGTGGTAAACAATGTTGCTGATGAATTAAAAAATAAGCATTTTTTCCTCAAATATTTAACAATAACAAAGTACTTAATATAAAAACCACTCAACATATTATCGGAAAAAGGGTATTCACAGTCACCAAAACAGCAGAAGCTCCGGGAATATGCTCTCAAAGATTAATAACCAGAATTATTTTAAGCCAGATTGTGGTTCGACAAATAATGCATCTTTAAAAGTTTTCAAACAATTTCATACCATCATGTACACAAGTAAAAACAATGCATCAGCTCCAAAAGATCTTAAAAGTATGTATACAGAAGTTCATCAAGAAGTCGTTCTAGTTCTTAGATAAAAATTAGAAAGGGGCCATATTTATCACTCAATCACATGAATACTGAATAGAAAGAAAAAAAAGGTCCTTTTGAAAGTGGATGTGGTAAACAAAAGAGTGCATGTAGTTCTATATGAAGTGGCAACTACAGCAAGTCAAACATAAGAAATATTTTTTACAAGTACTTAACACCAGCTCCAAGTTGCCGGTGAAAATAGAAACTACTCAAAATCAGCAGCACTGTTTTAATAGTGTTTGGAAAAGTATGTTCACTGCATTATTGGCGTCAAGCTACACCTTCAGGCTTCAGTTGAATCTGAGGTCACAGTATTTTTAACGCACAAACAAAAATGCTAATAACATCATCATGGTGCAATCCTGAGTGGGTCACGTGGATATAGTGATGTTTTGCGAATGTTGTTCAGGCCACAGAAGAGCATTACTACACGCTCCAAGCCTACTCCAAAGCCACCATGTGGTGGTACACCATATCTGTAAATGATCAATCGCTTAGTTTTCTGGTAAGCAATCTTTTACCCCCATAAAATCCTTATAACCAGAGCTCAGTAAGAGGGGCAGCCTAAAAACCAGTATAACAGGACATTGAACACAAGAGGAAGAAGTAAATATATTACCTGAAAGAATCGATGTAAGCAGATATTGTCTTCACCTCAATGCCGCAAGCTTGTGCACGTTCTTCCAAAAATTCAGGCACGTGGATACGCTGAGCTCCTGATATTATCTCCTCGCCTAAGCAACAGGGATTGCATAGAAGTTAAAATCAAACGACACCCGAAAGCTTAAGCTTTTATGGAAGTACAAACACATTTGGAGAAGCATGATGGTTAAAACCAAAACATGATTAATTGGGTGCACCAGTTTGTCATACCAAAACATTGCATGACAAAATAACTTAATTTCTCTGCTTACCACGAATGAAGACATCAAAAGAGTTGCTGTAATTTGGGTTGTCATAGCAAGGCATTGTATAGAATGGCCTTACAGCCAAAGGGTACCGGTGAAGGATATAGAACTCTGTTCCATACCTATAAATAGAATTACAGTCGAAAAACAATTTTAAATTATAGCATATAGTAACAAAAGACAGTATTTAGTTATAAAAGATTTGAGAAAGGAAATTACTTTTCTAAAACCAGTTGGCCTAGTTTCCTTTCTGCTTCAGTATTCAAGTCACCAAAAGGTTCAATTTCTACCCCAACTTCCTGCAAAGCAAAACCATTACTGGCTGCAAGACAAGGATACTAAGACAAGAATACTGTAAATTTCTACCATCCTATATATATATATATATCATAATTACAGTACAATAAGTCCTTTTCAGAGTTTTGATGTCAATGATTCTAAGCAGTGCAACGAACTCCCAAAACTAACTAAAAGAGGAAAAATAGCCAGGAATTCCTCAGAGCATCAGCTCGGTCACGCCTTGAAACAAAAGTTAGGAACCTAAACAAGTGTCACTAACTTGTTCACCAATCAAATAACTATCTGAAGAAAATACACACATGCCATCCTTTAAAGGAGTCCAAACAAACACGTCTTAATTGGCAAGCAGCAAGACTACGATATGGATTGAGGGTGGAGCATTAGCACAATTTAATTACTCAAAGGTGTCAGATTCTACAGTTTCACCAATTCAACAATAAACAAACTATACATTAGTACCTTAATGTGCCGTTGTTTCAAGCTACCATCTATTGACACACATTGATTGTATGGACTGAGTACAGGGTGTGTCTTTTGGACCTAGGCCCAACTCAATCATTTATTGTTTTGTCATGTATTCAAGTTGGCATGATGTGCGTTTATTGAAATTTGCAGTGACTTTCCTAGTCATTGACCAAGGGTGCATTCCAATTCCAGCTATCCTCAGAAATTCTTCTACAAAATTTATCCTTTGGTTGAATTAATTTGAAAAGGCTCCCCAACCCAATAGCCCGAATCATTTGGTTGGAATTTTCAAAAATTGGACGGCAAAGCTTTTCTTTGTTCCCAAAACTACCATCATCAATGAAATGACTATATGAAATCTCATTTTATGGACAATCTGAAGCTGACTTTAGTTCTAGTATCCTGTCGATCTAAGTTCATTTTCATCCATTTACATTATGTACTACCTTTCAATGGCATCTATATAATATAGTTTCAACTTTCAATAGTTTGACTAATACGTAATTTTAAACTTGACTACAATTGTTGAGAGTGGATATTTAGTATGATAATCTATAAGATTAAAATGTGCACAGGCTACTCCCTACCAGTGCTTAAACTTCCGCCCCTCTCTATCTCAATTTTACAAAATAGACAAGGATAAAAGACGTAAAGTTTAAGCACCGCCATCATTATCCTATCATATTTGTTTGTTTGTCTACAGCTTGCAAGTTAATTAGTTAAGAAATATTTAAGCTTACCTTGAGCATCTGAATACCTTCTTCATATGTAAGCCGCAGAGTATTTGGCAGATACTGCACGTTCATAGAGATATAATCAGATCACAAAATGTAACAATGCATTCATTTAAGTCTAATATTAGTATATTACACAAATAAACATGATATACCCACTACATAACAAATAAATTGACAAATATAAAACAGATGGTATAATAAATAACAAATCCCATACAAATATACACCTTTAGGGGTTCAAACGGGTACTGATTTGCCACAGCTTCGAGATCCTTCTTACATTTTGTATTCAAAATGTCAAACATAGCAACAAACAATTTGTCAACTACATCCATAACCTGCCAAAAAACACAAAGCATCAGTAAATCAGATTTTGACCCCGACAATTTCAAATGCAAACACCCAAAAATTTCATTTTGCCAAATGTACCTCAAAATAATGTTTCTTAATCTCCATTTCAACATCAAGACCTGTAAACTCGCACAGATGCCTATGAGTAAAGGAATCTTCTGCTCTAAACACAGGACCAATCTCAAAAACACGGCCAAAATCACCACATATTGACATTTGCTTATGAAGTTGAGGTGACTGAGCCAGGCATGCAGGTTGCCCTTTGTAGTCCAGCCTAAAGACAGCAGCTCCACCCTCACTAGATCCAGCAATCAACTTAGGAGTGTGGATTTCAACAAAGCTTTCCGCTAATAAAAATTGTCTGAATGCCTGCCCAACACAGCATCACACCGCAAAAAGCATTTCTTAAGTTAGTTTCTCGGTAGGCACTTATTCCAACAAACTTACAAGCAGCAACTATGATTAAAGAAAATTGTCAGAATAACATCAGAGAAAATAGGCTTTACATTTCCAACTTGAGACTGAATGCGGAAAATTCCTTGATTTGCTGGTGTTCGTAGGTCAAGTACTCTAAAATTCAATCGTGTATCCTGATTCACACGAACAAGTTGTTCACCAGCCTGCAACAGTTAAAAAATCCCCATCAACATTCATACAAGGGAGACAAGTTCCAGTATATTAAACAAACAACAAAAAACACACGTCTTTAATCAGTAAGGTTTTAAATTGTGACATGCAAGATAGTAATTGCAGCTGAAACTCCACGCTCCCATCGTGATTGTAGTTTTTGCTGCAACTTCAATTACAACATTGATAATCGGTAATGAATATGTATACCTGAATAGCCTTCTCAATTTCAACTTCACTTCGAGCAGCATCCTCGATATTAATCGGCAGAGTAGGAATGGCCTTACTCACACAATACAATTTCCTCACCTGTATTTCGACCTATAGAGAACAAAACCACATAACACCATAATCAAAATCAAAATCCTAAACAATCACGATTCACAGGCTCTAAATTCAAAACACCACAAAATCACAAAACCTAAGTAACAAGAGATCAAAACCAACCTGTTGTGTGGCACCTTTAATAGGAGCGGCTGGAATGGAAACCACACCTTCGACATCGATAATAGACTCGCGGCTGAGAGCGGCAGCAAATTTCACCATCTGCGGACTCACTAAATCAGGTTGTGCCTGAACCAAGCACTGTACGGTGAAACCGTTTTCTCTGATGACTAAGAACGCCATCTTCTTCCCAACTGGTCGAATAGCTTGCGCCCTCCCACGGATTAGAACCGGCTTGTTCTCCAGTGAATTGTTGAGGGCCTCAACTCGGGTCCAGTCGTTGACATTGACAGGGGTCTTCGATTGGAGCTCAATGAGCGGGACAATACCATAATTGACAGCAAGGGGGTCATCTTCAACAGAGAGAGTCGATGTAGCAGAGGTGGCGGCGGCAACTTCTCGGCGGCGTTGCTTTTCCAGCTTTGCGAGTTCCTTCTTAGCGGCCTTTTTGCTTATTGTTTCCGATCCTTCCGATGACAGTGTTGGCTCTTGAGACTCTGAAGATGACATTGATTTTCCTGAAACAAACAATGTGATAAAACTAATGATGTGCCCTCTTGCTGAGCTTGAATTATAAAATGAGTTTAATTTTATAATATATGGTGCAGTCACTGGTGCAAAACATAGTAGAACTTCTTCCCCATAAATGATGGTTAGATAATCTTTCAACCAAATTACATTAGTGCCAAAAACTGATCTCAACTTAATTGCACCAAGTAAATTTTCAAGTACTTACCATTGCATTTTTTTTCTTCAAAGCCACAAAACATCAGTGTAAAATTTTCAGTCAAATAAATAAGACAACAAAAATTCAAAGAACACCACTTAGAACACTTAACAAACACCTAGAAGGCAACCCATTATGCTGAAAAATACAACCTAAATCCTTTTAACAAATAACGACACAGAGACATCACATCACATCAAGATCCAAACTCAAGAAACAAGATTCATCAACAAAAAATACCATTTGAGCACAAAAAATGGAAAATTCTTAAAAGAATCTGAAAATGGAGGTTACACTATTAGAGAAACTGAAAGTTTAAAATTCACCATTGTAAAATTTTCAATCAAATAAAGAAGCAACAAAATTCAAAGAACGCCACTTAGGACAAAAAATTGGTTTCTACCAATAGAGAAAATCAAAGGTTAAAACTCACAAAAATTCAAAGTAAAACACAATAATTGAAGAATGAGAAAAGAAAAATTGAAAAACTTACTCGATTGGAAGAAGAACGAGATTGGAGATGGTGTGTGGCGGCGAAGAAGAAAAAGAACGCGGCGAGGAGTGAATGATGAGGGTTTCGGAGAAATGAGGGTTTTGTTTTCACAGCTGTCAGCACTTGGAAATGCTGAGTTTTAGTGTTTTTATTTTATTTAAAAAAAAAAAAAAAAAAAATTG
>Ga0228711_1000692_pt1 | contig 44249 bp, 23 predicted proteins | sample MedpolnodulmetaG_2_FD_177996 | JGI IMG/M metagenome (GOLD analysis project Ga0228711, IMG submission 177996) | Root nodule microbial communities from Medicago polymorpha collected in Santa Monica, California, United States - brown nodules | ecosystem: Host-associated > Plants > Roots > Nodule...
CAAAAAAAAAAAAAGTCATAACACAAACCAAAGAGACACTAAATACATATGGAAATTGGGATGTCAAATTTCAGACCATTTGGTGAGCTGCTTTTATGATTGAAACTTGATGGAGTTCCATTAATGGACTTTCAATTAATGCCACCAGATAAGTCAGGAAACAGTTAAGATCAACTTCACTTACCATGATGTAATAATTTTAGAAAAATAGTCAGTCCTCATCAGTTAATTCAAAAGAATTTTGTATTTCCCTCAAATGATTCCATTTATTCATTTGATATTATATTTTTCTCTAAACATAACCTTTCAAATATATGGCGAGTGTTTGGCCTTTCTCATATAGAAAAAGATTTTTTACTCATAACCCTAAACTAGTTATGAGAAGTGAAATAAAAATCATGAAAAAGACAGAAACATTAAGAACTATGATGTGTTATGTAATAGAAAAATTAACAATGGAGATTGGTCCACTTGATAAGGAGCTGGTTCATACCTGCAAGGGTGTGAGGTTCAACTTCCGCATGTAAGGATTTTGTTGGCGAATAATTTATAAGTATCTCTGTAGCGCTCTCTAAGTCTTGAAAAAAAAAGAAAAAATAAACTCAAGCCAAACTGAAAGAGTTATATTTTTTTTTTGGTGCACCCACATAATCATAAACACTGGCTCAGAGAGCAGTTGTAAATGTAAACATACAACCAATATACTGTATATGCAACTTATTTCTTTAATACAATTCAGCTATTGCAATAAACAAAGTTATAGCAAACATCTACCACCAATATATTTCATAACCTCATTAATTAATTACACCAAACTTCATATTCATAACCCACAATTCATCATATCATAACATTAACCAATAATACTTACTACACATCTCACCACTGATCATGAAATGGTCTTTCTTTTGAAGAGATATACAACTTACTAAGAAATATCAATGGACTCTCCCAACTCACCGGATTTTGCTTTTACATCATCAACCACAGTTCACAACAACAACAGTAGCATCTTTAGAAGCCGTTCTACAAAAGAAACACCTTTCTCAAAACTCTCATGTCCAACTTTCTCACGCAGTCTTCAAAACTCTCCCATTTCATCTCCTCAACATCATTATCTTCCCACTAAGCTCTCTGATTCTGAGTCCCTACAAACAACTTACCACTGTGCCTCTTCTGTCCTAAGAAACGACGGCCAAATCACGTCCATAGCATTGTCATCAAGTGGTTTACTCTACACAGGTTCTGATTCAAATGTTGTAAGGTGTTGGAAACTACCTGAGTTCACTGAATGTGGACAGTTGAAGACTAAAGCTTCAAAAGTTGTGGCTATTGAGGTTTCCAATGACACTGTTTATGCAGCTTATGGTGATGGCAAGATTAGAGTGTGGACAATAATTTGGGATAACAAGGTGTTGAAACATGTTCGATCTGCTACTATTCCTAAGACACTTGGCTATGTTCGTAGCTACATCGCAGGGAAAGACAAGACAGTAAGTCTAGTACCTTAATTGCCTCCATAGCTGTAATATTTTATATACGAGTATAATTGTGATACATGGTCAGCGTAGAAAGTTTTTACACCGTCAATGAATCACAACTAATCATACGTGTGATTTTAGAATTAGTTACGATTGAAATCAAACGTTATTAATGATCTAACGATTGTGATTGATTGATAGTGTAAAAAAAAACCATTGCAACATGGCAGTGTTAATGAATTCTATTAACATATATACACGTTCTTAGACTCATCTGACCATTTATTTATAAAATGTAAGTCATCATTACCTAATAATTATTTACTGGTTTTACTTACAATTTTTGATATATCTATAATAACATTTTTGGTCCATTAACATGATTGTTTTGTTTGGTTGCTGGCATCACTCAGCAGATGAAGCATAAGAGACTAATAACATCAATGGCAATTAACACAGCAGAGGACATTATATACACTGCATCTCTTGACAAAACAGTAAAAGTATGGAGAATCTCAGACCTCAAATGCATAGAGACAATCAAAGCACACCCTGATCCAATAAATGCTATGATTGTATCCGACGATGGCGTTCTCTACACGGCCTCCGACGATGCCACAATCAAAGTTTGGCGTCGAAATTTTTGTAGCCATGATCAACCTCATTCTCTCACGGTAACACTTCATGCCAAATATTCACCTGTGAAAGCCTTAACACTAACCAATAATGATGGAGGAATTTTATACGGTGGATGCACTGATGGTTACATACACTATTGGTTAAAGGGTTGGTTTGCAGGACAATTACAATACGGTGGATCAATTCAAGGACACACACATGCAGTATTGTGCTTAGCTAGCGTTGCTAAATATGTAGTTAGTGGTTCAGCTGATTCAACTAGCAGGGTTTGGAGTAGAGAACATGATGGACAACATGTTTGTTTAGCTGTTTTGGCTGGTCATAGAGGACCAATTAAGTGTGTAACAGCTTTTTTAGGAGGATGTTTGGTTAAGGAAGATGATAATGAAGATTCTTGTACTGTTTGTACTGGAAGCCTTGATGGTGTCTTGAAGCTTTGGCGTGTCACTCATACAAAGAATGCCCCTGATAATAATCAGTGTTTGTCCCAAGTTGGGAACAAGTATTTTGAATTGTACAAGGGATTTCAACAATAATACTCATGTAACCAATGAGAAAATGTTACTATTCAGAGGGAAGCATATAAAAGTGAAGAGAGAATCATTCAAATTGGTTGAAGAAAATGATACACCAACATATGTATAAGTACATGTTCCAGCAAAGTGAATTCAACTAAATTAATTAGTAGAAAAACATGCACAACTGATCATAACTAATCTAAAACTAATTTTAACTGATGCAATTGCAACGAATTCAAAGGCTGTTAATCAAGCTTCATATATTTGATAACGGTCTGTACTTTGTTCTATACATCAACACAAGGTGTAGCTTAGACTCGTCTATATACAGAACAATTACTGGATGCAATGATGGGATTATGTACCGTATAGTGCCTTAATTGGGTAAATCGCAAAGGTTGTTTCTACAGTACCTAATGAAATGTGCATGTTTTACATTTTAACAAAGCAAACTATTCCACCGTTCTTTAAGGGCCTCATAGGCTTCAGGACAAGGTATAGCTAGCAACCCATGCCTTCCATCAATACAAGTTTCAGTTGCTAGGCTCAGCCGTAATAATGTTTTGAGTGCATTGTCAATTGGCATTTCAACCTGGCAATTTCAAATCGTACAAGAATGCAAATTATGCAATGATTACAATCAGCACTACCACGTAAAAGAATAAAGTATAAACTTCAGAGGGCAGAACCCTGTCAATATATTACCTTTACTTTAAACACTTCATACATGAATCTCTCACACTCCTCTCCCACACTTCGGCGAGAAGTGACCTGATGTAAGAAGTGTTGCACATGATTTATGAATCATCTAGAGGATTTGCAAACAATTATTCCTAACAAAACAACTACATGAAAATGCATTTCAGAACTTCAGATAGCATAAGACGGTTGGGAGGAAAATTAACAAACCTGGCCCTTATCTGCTTTGAGCAGGACTGCATAAGCCAAAATAGCTTCCTTGTACTGCACATGTAAAGTTTTAGGAGAAAGAAGTTAACACCGGTCAAAATGCATAGTAATAAATATGAGTTAAGAACCTATGTTTCAAGATCAGACCCGGATTCATTTTACAAATTAAATATTCTGCATGGCCTTATCCACTATTGTGACTGGGACTTCTGTTCAGATTCAAACATTTGATTTCTTAACGTAAACCGCAAGAAACCAGTTCATAGTTGTTAATATTTACTAAAACCGGATGACTTTTACTTGTATACTGTATATGAAGCCCGGATACATACTACAATATGGATAAAATATGATACTAATACGATAATAAGTTTTAGAAAGCAAGATATGATATGGCACAGGTCCATTAACAAATGTTTGTGTGTTTGAATAACTTAATGAGGAAAAAAAATGAAGCACCATTTATTTAACTGATTGATTCGACAGCATTGGTTGCCCCCATCCCCATGACCATGAACAGCAGAGTTATAGATGGAAACTGGAAATATAGATGCACGGAAAGCATAAGGAGCGGAAGTTTCTCACTTGCTGCTGTTCAGAAGCATCTAAAAGAAAATGCACCGAGCCAAAGCCACTTGCTAACGTCTTTTCATACAGCGTCTTGTTCACTAATAGCTGCAATATAATATTTTTGACAACTCAGAATCTCAGATAGTTTTATTTCCATAGAATGTGGAAGGTAGAACTATATTCTTCTGGTATAACAACAGTTTCAAATTTTTTTTTTTGAACAACAGTTTCAAATATTAATAGCATCTAAAAGAAAATATCATGTTAATCTACCTGATACCGATCCCACGTCTGTTTGTAACCTAGAACCACACGACTCCCAAATATTATTAGGGCACTTATGGCAACTACATCAAGTAATATAGCTGATCTGAAATAAAAATGAAAGTAAAATATTGTAAACAAGCACTCCCAACAGTTTCACAGATGATGTAACTTCTAAGCAGGAAAATTATTGGTGGAGGGGAGGTGTTTCCTTCTAGTTGATCGAAAAAATGTGTGCATAGAATAAGGTTCAAAACAAAATAAAACCCTATTACTAAGGTATCATATATTAACCAAATATATTCCTATTATATCGTTTGCATCATTATCTCCCCTTGTTGATAGTATTATTCTGAAAAAAATTGTTTGAAAAGGAAGGAAAAAAGTACACGATAAAGATAGCTACCCGCATTGTGAAAGAAAAAAAAAACAAAGGAAATTCCTTAAGATGTACTTACGGGGAATCTGAGAGATTTTCAAATTTGTAGTTTATAAAATATGCCAGGAGTCCCAAAATTGTGGCAACATCCAAGCGCACCTGTACGTTTGCAGTTAAAAGTTACAACACTAAACAAATAGGGTAAGTAAAGGTACATTTACTACCAATATTCTAATGTTATTTCATCACTACATTCTTATTAAATTATTACGGGAAAGAATCCATACTTATATATCTGGATTAAACAGACATGTATAATGTATTGGCTTGTAAAACTGGGCCAGGTTCTGATAAAAAAAAGTTTACTTTTCTCTGGGAAAATTTAGGAGCAGAGAGGAGAAAAAGCTCAAACTATATCATGATTTACACTTACGGACATAGCAGACAACTTTAAAAAGAGTTTAAAACTCAAAAACAAGAAGCGCGAGTTCTAGAAGATTTCTTACCGTGTCTATGATGCGGAATGATAGCTTTTTGTGAGGAAAAACTACCTGCAAATAAATTGAATACCATCTGAAGAATTTTAAACATATAAACATCCAAAGTTACAACAGGAACAACACCAAGAAGAGTCTTCTTATCTGACATATGACAGACCCTGTAGTATCAAAATAATTACCGGTAAATCTGGAAAAGGAATTTTCTCATAGATCTTTAATTGCAATGATGGAACCTCAGCTTTATCTTTACCATTTATTTCAACTTCCTTCGTATATAGTAGAATTAATTCTTCAAAGGCTGGTTCCTATTTTGCAAACATATAAAATTTGGATCAATATTCCAGCATAATTATCAGTCCTCGAAAAAATATTGCCAGTCAAGAACTCTGTCAACTATTGCAACTATGAACTTACTCAATCCTTGCCTGAAAAATTGGAAACCTCTCTAAATCATTATTAGTAAATTTAGGAGAGTTCCATATTTTTATAAGTAATAAAAGATTTATAAGCTATCTTCCCCCTTTTGGAAGGGAATCCCATGTAGAAATGAAGGTCACAAACATAAGACATGCCGTCAGAATGGCTCACCTAAATACATATTTGTGTAACCCTACAAGAAATTGTAGATTATGGGCAATACCTGCAGGACTGATCGTGAGAAAAGTATGGAAATGGATGTTTTTAACATTTTCCAAGGATCATTTCTGCAGTATTTCCTTGTTGCAGGTCTCCATGTATCACTAAGTGATATCCTTGACAAAAAAGTAGGCCTGGATGGAGAATACCAATGATTGGTCATGTCAAACGGTGATGCTTCAACCAAACTACACTATACTAGCAAAGTAAACATGAAATCAACACATATTTCTAATTTGGATATACTTGATCACTCCCGGTGCATCCAACATATTTCAGTTCCAAGTCTTCATTATTATACATGATTCAAAATCTTTATTTCCAACAGACCAAAGCATTAAGAATAAATTATAACAAGAAGTGGAAGTTATTGCATATATAATGTCAAACAGCAGATAGCTCAACTGGCACTGGCCCTAGTCTATAATATTGTCGTGTGATGATGATGCTGTAGGAGGTTTGAACTTCCCATTCCAGTGTGCTTTCACTTTCAATGCGCAAAAAGACATGCATCAACAATAATGAAATGAGCTTTTAATGTTAATAGAGCTTAAAGCTAATTATATTATAATATTGTTTGAGTGTATCTGCAAGCTATGAAGCACTAAACCTTCAAGAAAGGAGCCATGTCTGTCTCCAAGATGGATCGTATATAAACTTAACACTCACACAACACTCTGATACTTCTGAATAGTGATTTCAAGACTATATTTAGTTTGAATATTTGAATCTGTTTGATACTGTCAAGACATTCTTTACATACGTTGGATGAGCATAAATATTTTGTAAGAACCCAAAAGTATGTGACATGGAAATGCTATATAGATATAATTTTGGTATTTTTTTATTTATAGATTATATATGCCTATACTGCATTGCTTAGTTTTTCCATGTCACTGTTGCTGAAATCAGAAATATAGGTTCAAATCTGATTTCTTGGAATGATGGAAAGCAAACATTAGTTCCTTTATCATTCAAATAATAGGAGCTTCTAGCAGAGTTAACAGACGGTAATAAAAGAGCTGTTTGTGGAGCAAACCTTAGATAAGGTTCAGGAGAGTCACCATCACTTTCAACCTGAAAAGGTGTTTCTGGTGTAGGGGGAATAAGTCCAATCCAAGAAAGCAATCTCCTTAATAGCCTTTCACGGGGACCGACAGGTGACAAAATCCCTTCATATCGTGCTACTGCCCTCTGAGCTGCCAGCCAAATAGGGAGTTCTGCATTTGGTACTTGGTTTTCATCTATTTGCTCGTCCAAATCATTGTCAGTATAGATCAGTGACTTTTGAAATACTGACAGTTTCTTTAGCCAAAGCTTCAATCTTTCTGTCCAATTGCGCACTTCATGTTTCTGACTGATTATACCTGATACCTAAGTTGTTAAAATTAGTAAGACACTTTTTACACAAGTTAGGCATAATCATGTATAGCATGTAATTTTTTATTTATTTTTTTTAAAAAAAGCATAACTTTTAAAGTTGACAGTACCAAACTAGAGTATGATATACCCTAGTAGATAGATTGACAGCTCCGATAAGTTGATTAAACATAATTTAGAGATAAGCCGCATCCAAAGACCATTTCTCATAAAGAAAACAGGTAACTGTCATCCTTAGAAAATGTAATAACTTTTATCAAGATAACATAGAGTTGCCCTATCAAATATGAAGAATGAAAGTAATTGATGGAGGAATGTATAATATAAATTATGCACATAATCAAAGAGAATTGTAATTAAACAAATCATGATGCACATATTTTCCAATTTAAGAGTGAATTCATCAAAGCCTAGGGGCCAACACACAGACGCTGGGGAGGGGGAAAGGGTGGTCATGGGATCGAACCCATGCACCCACAGGAAACGTCCTGGCACACAAACCTATGCTTTGGCTAATAATGTTGCCTAATTATAAATATATTTCCAGATTTCCTAAATCCTATCCCAATAAAATTTGTGATATAAATTTTGAACATCGAATTAGTCAAATAATATATGAGAAACATGTATTAAAGAATATAGGAAAAAGAAATCCGTTTCTTCACACAGCATGCTTTTCCATAATCTCAATTATTCGATCTTACTACAAATTTTGATTTTATAATACTGTGACTAACTATATACTGGTACAATGATAAAAGTATTTCCAGTGTGGCAAGTCTGCTAGGCAAAGCATAGGTGATCTAACTTGTTACAAGATCCTACATATCCTACATGTCAGCGTATAATGTGTATTCAAATAGACTCTAATCTAGTTACAACTTGCCTGTGTCATTTTCTAATAGTAGAACATCAAAGATTATCTACCTAAATTAATTGATTCCATTGAATGAATAAATATAAAGACAATATCAGCATTTAAGAAATTTTGATGCATCTTACGAAATATTCATATGATATTTGACGGCATCTTGCATTCTTATAGCTTTTACATTTGACAATTAACACTGAATTTCCTTAGCATGTGCTAATCATTTGAATATCTATAGAATAGTCAAGAAGGTGGAAGCATTTAAGAAATATTGATGCATCTTACGAAATATCCATATGATATTTGAGAGTATATTTGTGCACAACAGTGTGTGTAAAGAACTTTCTTCGACATGCCTGAATAATGGGATGATTCTATGTCTCTACTCAGATATCAAGAAAGGTAAATGACGAAACCACCACAAAAAAAAGTAACCTCGCTTATTTTGGAGCCAAGTTTTGCTAATGGTTTTGATATAACAAAAAAGATTGTTTGCAGAAGCCTGGACTGTAAGTAATCCAGTTTTTCAACAATTAATAGGCCATTCTGATTCTCAGTTGCATAGCCCCGCCTACAATAGAAAAAGATAATGCATAACTCTCAGATAAACAGAAGAAATGTGCTGCTAAGTTATATCTTCTGCTTCTCAGTTCATCTAGAAGGTTACCTAAACCAGAAGCTTAGCTAGCCAGTTAGAACAAATATTGGGTCAATAATTAAGTCTTATCCCACCAAGTGGGGTCGGCTACATGGATCAAACGATGACTTAATACTCTATCATATACCATATATCTATCTACTCATTTGAAGCTTTGACAGTGAAACTATACCGTTCAAAAAATCCTAGTGTGGCATATAAATATACTTCATTTGATTGAGCCTTTTCAAAGCTAAAAAATTAATTTTTTAAATTTGATTTGAAAGTTAGAATTAAAGAACGAACATGCAGAAAAAATGTATATGAAATTACCTTACCTAAATATAATGGCATTAGACTCGTATGCTTTCTCCCAATCAACATATATTGGCAAGGTAAGGAGATAGTCTGTATTCAATGCAGATGTTAACATTAAATCCCGAGCTGATAGTTCTTCGAATTGTGCATTAGAAAGAAGTTGCATGAAAGCACGTTGGAAACAAGTAGCGATGGTAACTCTGCCAATAAGTTTGGAAAAAAATAATTGATCAGAGCAATACTAAGAAATGGAAAGATGAAAAGAACATGGTTGAATAGACTGGTTCTCCTCTATTTTTCAAACTAACACTCGCCACCCTTATTTGTTGGAGAAATTACCTTCACTTCTCCTCGAGTCTTAGTGATATAATTTTAATTTGTTTCCAACTTATTCTGACTAAAACTTCAATCAATCACAGTAATTCTTTTTTAATCTATAAAGTTGAGAGCAAGAATTGAATTCAAAGAAGCATGTTAATTGGAAAGGAGCAGAAACCTGGACCCCGTATCAGAATCGTTGTTGGGAGTTATGTCAAGAGAACGTAAAAGACTCCCAAGGCTGAGAGCATACTCAGAGAGCATAGACTTTTGCGGTTGAAGCTGTATATCCTGATAGATCTTCCCATTTCCATTCCCGGTTTGAAGGATGTCGTCATTGGCATAGATTGAATTGTTTCCATTAGTCACAACCTGTGTCTCTGGTACAATAGGGTCGTCGTCCTTTTGAGTTTGGACTGCATCGGTGAGGTGATAATCCGAACGCATTTCCTCTAAGATGGTCTTGTGTTCAGCATGAAGTATTGAGTCCAAACATCTGTACATTATATAATAGAGTAATATAGTGTTAGAACAACAAGTTGTAATAGAAGAATCAAAGAAATGATAAATCACAAGAAAATGAACACGATGAGTTGTTTATTCAATTCGGTTCAGTGTGCCTACATCTGCGAGTATAGAGCAGCTTCCCCGTCTCTTACCCTCTTCTATGCTTATGAGCCATACTCAACATATAGTAATAGTGTTGAATAAAGTGTTTGTTGTTTGAAATGAATATAGGAAATTGATAGTACTTACGAGGTGAGAAGGCGAAAGTGATGAGCAGTATCTTGATGAAGCATCTTAGAGAGGATTGCATCTAGAAGTTGGGACTTGGAAACAGGGATGTGTTTCTGTCTAGGCACTTGTATTTTAGAAATTCCCACTTCTTCATCATCATCCTCCTTGGAGTTTTTCTTGTTGTTGGGGTTTTCACTCCGCCTCTCATGTTCTTGTGACTCTGAGGCAACAGATATTACTTCCTGAAGCCTTGAACAAGGAAGCCTGTATTGTCTGAGAAGTGGAGGAGAGAGTAACTGCTGCTGCTGCCGGTGGCGGCCGTAGTATGGGAAAGAGTGCTGCTGCTGTGACAGTGGCTGCCAAATTGGAAGAGCTTTGCTGGTGGGGAATGGATGATAATAATATGAGTATGATGACATTTGGATATGAGAAATTGAGAATGAATGAGAGACTCAAATGTGCAAGGTACGTGTATGAATATAATATGTATGGTTTCTAAGGGGGTGTTGGTGGATTGAAAAATTAAACTAAATCAATCAGTAAAATATCCGCAAAACCGATCATTATTGGTTCTTTTATAATAAACAAAGTTTAGATGAGTTGGGTTTTGGAGGATCATTTGGATGAGAACAAATCTCAAGTTAAAAGAGGCTAGAATCATCCATTAAAAATGTTCTCATGTTGAGTTGAACTTATATGATATATTAATCAACTTCTTATCAATCGAATCAACGGTCGTGACACATATATTTTGTTATTTATTATCTTGGAGAAATGATATTTGTACAACTTTTGAATAATTTTCTCTCTCATACTCAAATGATGTTTTTTTTTTTTCTCTCCATTGCTTTTGACCAATAAAAAAAATAAAAGTGAAAAATAAGATTTTTATTTTTAAAGAAAGGAAGAGAAAAACAAGGTTATTTTAAGTGTGGCACAAGTATTTGTATTCGTATATATACCCAAACCCAATCTTTTAATTTGGTTTCACAGCCTCACATTATCGCACAAACAGACACTCCACACTCACAGCACCATCTCCTTCTCCACCCAGTCGTTGCCAAGGCCACTCCCTCTTCTCCGTCGCGTGTCGCCGTCAAAGCCAACCACGGTCTTCGCCTTCCTCACAGAGGTAGACTCTACTGTTAACATCTAAACATATATTCTTTCTGCTTTTTAGAGTGAAGAGTACTTCACAGTTTTTTAACTGCATAAGGCAATCTATCACAAAAATAAAACTCAACGACCTTGTAGCTTATAGTGGTTTGTGGTAAGCTGATTCAAGTAACTTATAACTTATCATTTTTTATCTTAATTTTATCTCTACAATTTTAATTGAAAAAAATAAAAATTAATTAAATGTACGACTTTCATGTCATTTTATATTTATAATTAACTAGTTCAACAACTAATTTTATCAAACACTACAAATTCAATCAGTTAACTTATATGTTATCATCGATAAGCCAGCGTATTATAAGTCATTGTAAATTACCTTATCAATGCTTTTTTTTTTTACTAACCAGAACATTAGTCTTAACATTTTCACACTACGGACATTAATTATTCTATTGTAATGAATTATAGGCTAATTTGTCGATATTGGTTAGGAGTCCTACTTTGGAAGTAATATATAACATGAACAATGTTCATAAATGAAGGCAGTCCTAACTTTTCAAACCAATTTTGTGTCGTTGTGTTAACTTCAACCACAAATTTTAATATGGTATTAAAGATTCTCTAAAATTCGTTGAAACACCTTCTATCAAGTTTTTACTATCGGACCACCCACCATTTATTTTTTTGAAGAGGCTGAACTTTTTGTTTTGTTTGCTTGCTTGCAGATTTAAAGGCGTTCATATCATCTTCATCTCATGCATCTGTTATTGCAGCAGCATCATCATGTTTATTTTATGTTTCGGAACACTTGCTGTATAACAAATCAAAAGCAGCGTTATGTGGGAGTGACAGCAACTTTGAGACGCAATTCAGAAAGAGCAATTAAACTGGCCAGAGACAGAGTAATAGACTTCGGAAAATACAAGGGGAAGATGTTGGGAAGCCTTCCGCCGAGCTACCTCAAGTGGGTTTCGAAAAACTTACGAGCACGCGATTTTGAGGAGTGGGCAATTCTTGCAGATCAAGTCCTTCAAGACCCAATATACAAAGACCGCATTGAGTGGGAGTTTGCTCTTAATGTGTTAAATGGCAACAAAATTTCTTCTACTGCTGCTAAATCCATTGGAGCGGCAGATTCTGTGCTCCAGGAGATAAGCGAGAGGTTCGGTTGGGATAACCATGACAAGGTTGGTTGGAGCAAAGTTGATTTCAACCTTCTCGGCACTTCTAAAGGAGGGAGAATTCCGAGACTTGTCAATTTCAGCGACAGTGACGCCAATACCAACACCCAACCTAACCACCCACCTGCTACTAGTGACGCCAATATCAACAGTAGTTGTAGTAGGACTAAGAGGATGGAGAGAAGAGCGAGGCAGAAAATGAGATTGAGGACGACAAATGAAGCGCACCAACAGAAGGACAACAATGTAGTTGATATTGAAGAAGTTGAAGATGATAACATTAATATAGCCATTGCCAATCCATTCCCCGGACGTCAGGCTCTTCTCCGTAAGGCCATCAACCATGGCAGCATCCTAAGATAAACTCATCTTTAAACATGTCATGCCATGCCTTTCTTTATTATTTTCAATCATGTAATGTAATTCCCGTTTTTCCAATATATATCTCTTTTTTTTTTGCTCTGTCTTGGTACTAGCTACTTAAAGAATTCAATAACATTCCTGTCAAGAGGAATAGTACAATTCAGACACAAAAATAATGAATGAATTTGGAGACAAAATTTAGAAATGTAGAGAAATTGAAGAACCTTGGCGAAAAAGTAAAGAGGAGGCAAACTCAACTCAGCCTTGGAATTGGATTTGCAAGCTCCAACTCCATGAGAAAATTAAGTTTACATGATGCAATACCCAGTTAGTTAGTTAGTTACATGAGTAAAGTCGATGATAAGAGAGAAGGGGATAAAAAGTAAAACGAAAATTATATTGATAATGAGAGAATATAAACTAACTTAGTTGATAAGGCTTTGATTCTTGTTGTTGTAATGATAGAATATGAATTATATGAAGGGGAACATAAGCTTATATAATAAATGAAAACTAGGGTAGTGACCCGTGGTTCGCACATGATAGTTCGTCCGACTTCATTCGGTTAGTAAAACAAATTAAAAAAATAATTAAATTGAAAAATATATCAATATAATTTTTATTTTTATCACGTGCCTAAATTAAGGAATTAACTAAAATAAAGTATAATCTTTCATAGATAAAAAAATCAATCACATGTAGGAAAAATACATAAAGTAACAAAAAATATTTATGTTGCAAATATTAGAGTAATAAATTGAAAAGTAGTGAAACTATAATATTAATAACATCGATGCATTGTATTTTAAGTTAAAAGTTAAGATGAAGTAATTAATTCTCTCAAAAAAGATGAAGTAATTAATTAGATTGTTAGTCTAGAAATAACTATATTATCTTTATAATTAAAATAAAAAATAACATGTCACTATTGATTTCTCATCTAAAATAAATGAAAAAATATATATATTATTTTGTTAAAATACTTTCTTTATCTAGAAATCTTACATGTTAGTTATTTAAATATTAATTTGCATATTTGTAAATGACTTCTATATTTCGACATATATCTAATTAACATAGAGTGAATCATCAACTTTGTCCCTGAATTTTCACAGGTCGGCCAAAATCGTCCCTCAATTATGCGAAATATCAATTTAATCCCTAAGTTTGTTAAATGTCAATCAAGTTAGTCCTTCTGTTCAAACAGAGCATTAACGGGGACTGACGTGGCCGTTAACCTCTCACATGTCAGACGCCACGTAGGCCGGGACTAATTTGGCTGATAATAACAAACATTTCAAAGGACTAAATTGATTGATTTGTAGAAAATGTTTTGGCTTTCTTCCCAAACGGCTCCTTTCTTCCCCAACGGCTCTTTCTTCCCCAAATGTATAAAATTGAACCCTAATTACACAATCTGCAATCTACACTCCAAAATCACTAAAATTTCCTCAAGTGGTCAAGTTCTTCCCCAATTCAAAAAACTTAAAACCCTAATTTTTTTTTCCGTATTGAATCGGAAAGCCAAAATCCTCAATTTCTTGAAGTAAAACTATTGAAATTGAATCTGAAATGGAAATATGGGAAAAAACAGTTATGAAAGTCGAGCTTCATCTTCAATCGCCAAGTTTAATGGTGATGTGAGAACGCTTGAATGTTGGTGTCCTAGAATTTGTGTTGTTAGAAAATCCAATACTTCAAAAAACCCAGGAAGGCCATCAAATTTGCTTATTTGAGGTTTTTAACATGGTATTGTATTGTTCTAGGCGTGTGTAAAGTTCTAATGAAAAGAGTTTAAAGATGATTCAAAAATGTAACTTTTCTGTAATAATATTTCCATCAAATTAGTCTCTGAATTATTTCTCTATCTATCAAATAGATCCATACGTTATATTAAAAACTCATCAAATAAATCCCTGAATTGTTTAATCAGATATCAAATTGATCCTTAAAGCATATATGTACAAAATTAAGTAAAAATGCCAGAACACACAAATTGAAACTGAAATATTAAATAAGCAAAAGTCATAGGTCATAAGTCTGAGAAATTACATAGGCAAAAACAACCCAACTATGGAGCATTAACAAGTCCTAAGTCTTAAATAAAGATAAGCAAAAAGAAAGCCAACTATGGGACATAATTCAAATAAGCCTAAATATTACAAATCCAAAACATCTTTTAAACTCCACGAAGCATCACTTCTTTGGAAATACGAGAGTTATCTTTAACCACAGCCGAACATAGAAACTTCAAACACGTGAGAATCGCCAGAGATGATGATGATTTTGCAAAGGTGAGAATGGAGAAAGTTTTAGCGGGAAGGAGAAGGATTAAGGACGTTTTTTATGTTTCTGAGTGAAATGTGAGGAAGGAGGTATGGGTAATACAGGGGCAAAATTGGAATAACATAAAAAAATAAAACTTAAAAGTGAAAACTGGAATTTTTCCACTATCCATCAAATTAGTCCTTGAACACGTGTACAAGACAACACAGCACAGCATACAGGGAGACATATCATCATGGCTAACGGAGCACTTGGATGAAAGGACCTTTTAGATGGATGTCTGACAAATTCAAGGACTAAGTTGATATTTCGCATAATTGAGGGATGAATTTGGCCGATCAGTGAAAATTCAAGGACGAATTTGATGGTTCACTCAATTAACATGTAATAAAATAATTATCATTGAAAATTTATACATTTAGGAGGAACTAAAAACTCAAAAGAGAAAAAAAAATAAAATTAATAGTCAAACTGAAAACCAATGGTCAAAAGACATGTTTTACCCAAATATGTATAAAACACACCAATCAACCGTTGATTAACAATTAATTAATCATTTAGCTAAAGAATCTCATGGTTCTTTATTTATTTATAGCTCCACTTTCTGTTATACTTGTCGATGTGGGATGGAACGTTTAGTTGTACACTTTAGAGACGAGGTTTTCTCTTATATATGAGAAGAAATGCACTAGTAAAGATCAAAGAAGCATTGTCAATTTTCTCTCTTCTCTGTCCTGTTTTTTTTTTAAGAAATCAAAATGGGATATATTAACAAAGACGATGTAATCTCATCAGTACAAGACGTACCTCCGAGAACACCCTTACCAAAAAAGAGTCATACAAGGTATATACAAGACTATGGTCAATCGAGGCCCAAACACCGCATAGGGTCCGACCACCAACTCTGAGTGCCATACACAAACGTAGTGTTTTTCGCTTTTAACCACCACAAAGAATGAAATTTAACTTTATCTAAAAGCTGGAAAATAGGCGTTTCTACGTTGTTAAAAATCCTATTATTACGTTCTCCCCATATCAGCCACACACAAAGGAGCCAAAGTAGTTGAAGAAACAATCTGCGAGACTTTGATGAACCTGTATAATAGATAAATTGGAAGAAGTGATCAATTAAGTTGAAGGGGTCCGCACCAGACACACCAATCCACGACCTGATATGCTGCCATAACGACCCGAAAACAGCACAATGAAGGAACAAATGGGGCGCTGACTCCACTTGGCCGCAGCCCGACACACACGTGTCTCCCTCGACCTGTATAATGCCGCGTCGATGAAGGTTGCTCCTGGTCGGCAACCTGTCTTTTAGCAGACGCCAAGCTACGATGGACACCTTCAGGGGAACCTGCTTATGCCACACTAGGTCTCTGGTTGTGTCAAATGTGGAGGAAGACGAATCCGTCAGAATCTGGTAAGCACCTCAGACCGTGTACCCATCCTGAATGTCTGGATCCCACTGCCACCTGTCAATAATATTAGCCTGCACAGAAACACCATCAAGTAAAAGTCTACATGCCGCCAACATCTCTTCCTCCCAAGTCCACAGCCTTCTCCTCCACCTCCACACCTCGCCACCTTCCTCCCACCCTAACTCAAACATAACAGCCACAGTGATTAACTTATTTGTCGCTAAATCAAACAAACGACCAAACCTCCTACGTAAGGGAACATCTCCTAACCAATTATCAAACCAAAAAAATGTGTTTTTACCATCTCCTAAGACTCTCGACACCCTCGCACCAAACCAACCCCCCTCATCACCCCCTTCCCCGTCCCTAATATTCGCTATCACCCTCTTCTCTGTCCTGTTGATTTTAGAGATTGTTGCCTCTTGGTTGGAAGCTTCTTCTTAGTTTGAATAGAAAAGATGTTTGTGTTTGGATCAATTGTCATAGATATATAAGGTTTTTTTTTTAACCAACAGATATATAAGGTTTTATTAATCCCTTTTTTGTGTTTTTAATTTCGTATTCTTCAACTTTAGGATAACACGTTTATATCATTTGCATCACAATATAAATTTGATGTAGTATTGATGTTATTTGTTTGTTGTTGATTTGGAACTAGATTTTGACTCGGGTATTGCACGAGCGGAAATATCTTTTTATTTGATTAGATTTAGATGTGATATACCATATGCTTTAATTTATAATTTTAAGTTATAGAAATGAAATAATTGAGACAATAATATTAGTTTGATAAGAGAAATGCTAACGAGTGTTTCCGATGCATTCTTTAACTTAAATAGTAAGTTCTTAAAAAATCGTGTATTCAATACATTGGAAATTATAATAATTGAATTTTTTAAAAATAATTGTTAAATTTAAGATCTTTAAAGAGTGTCTCAAGGATACTCGTTAACAATATCCTAATAATGATGTAACTTGGCTTTGAGGATAAGCTTTGCTTGCTTTCTCAATAACTTGACAAAACGTGACATTGGAGGTTTTTTTTAGTTACAAATGATAGTATATTTACAGACCGGGGTTATTTGAATTTTGTCCTTGAAGGCTTAAACTCTTAATTAGTTAATATGATAACCGGTTTTTGATAACCAAATTTGACAATAGTAGCATGTGTCTTATAATGTTTTTTTTTTTTGAGAGAATGTGTCTTATAATGTTATATACAAGATAAATATCTGTTCTGGACATAATTTATAACGGAAGACAAGATTTACTCAATTGTAACTGACTTCAGCAAAGAGAAAATAAGGAATTTACTATTGTAGTCAATCGAAATGAGAAGTATAAAATAAGGAATAGAAAGCACCATGGATTCTAACATGTGATAACTCGGATTTTATTTGACGTGGCAATCAAAACATCGATGAAAAACAAATTTGAAGGTCTAATTTAATAGATAATAAAATAGATAGATCGATAATAACTAACTAACTGGTATAACCAACTTTTTTTTTGAGAGGGTATAACAAACTTTTATATCGAGTAAAAATCAAGCAAATTATACATAAAAAAAAAAAAAAAAAATATTAAAATTTTTTTTTTTGAAAAAAAAAAAAGAATATTATTGTAAAAAAAAAAAATGACCTTTATGAAAAGCAAATTGTTGTTTCCATTTCTCTGCTTGAACATCCCATACAATTGCAGTCTCATCACAACTTCCAGTAAGAATATAATCTCCTTTCTTATTCCACTTCAAAGAAAGTATGGCTCCCTTGTGTTTGCTTAATGTACTCTTCAGTTCACCTGGTCAAAGCCCCGAATACATGATCAAAATAATGATTTTGATTGAAGTCATAAGAGCAAATTCAAATGCACACAAAATTGCCAACTTAAAAAATCAACAATATAATCAATGACTATATATACCACAAACGCAACTAAATCAGACACTAAGGTTTATCAAAATAAAGATATCACTTAATGAAGAAGGAAAGATAGAAGAAAGGGCCTACCATTAGTGGTCCAAATTCGTGCATGACCATCATAAGCACCGGTTGCCAGCAGTGTCCCCTCCCCCTGTACAACACAGCCACCAAAGATCAGGCTCTCCATAAGATATAAGTACGTACGAGTTACTATTAAATATATTTAAGTTTTAAATGCACTTTCGGACCCCTAAATTTTTTAAAAAATAAGAAGTTTTAGTCTCCCTATTTTAAAAATCAGCTTTTTGGTCCCCTGTTTAACTTTTCTCTGGATGTTGGTCCTTTTGTCTCGTTTTTGGGTCATTTTTTATGATGTGGTCTATTCATTTCTAACATGGCAACGCTTGTTAAGCATATTTTTGCTGACATGGATATTCAGTGAGGCTTAATAAGGGATGTCACGTCATAAATGAATAGGCCACGTCATAAAAAATGACCCAAAAAATAGATGGGGGACCAAAATCCAGAAAAGAAAAAAAAAACAAATATGGGACGAAAAAACCGTCTTTCAAAATAGGGAGACCAAAACTTCTTTTTTTATGAAAATAGGGGGACCAGAAGTGCATTTAAGGCTATATTTAATTAAATCGTGCAAAATATGAACCATGAGCAAAAGAGAAGAGGGAAAGATGAGCCCAGTCATTATCTTACAGTCCCGAATAACACCTAAGCAGTCTAATAGGCCCTTAACATGTGTGTAGGAGTAGGAGTAGGAGTAGGAGAAGAGGAACCATGGGCCTAGTAACAAAGGCCTGCAAATGGCATGGTTGGGAGGGAGAATATGGAAATATTTGGGGCAAGCTTGGGAGGGTAGACTGCACTGATGTCAGTCTTATTTTTCTTTTTCTGTTTCGCTTTCAGAGCATTCTTGCTGAACCGCAAGGAGCTTAGTTTAGCTCACATAATAGTATTCACAATTTTACATTTTGCAACGCCAAATAAATATCAATGGAGAAAAAATATATATTACACACACACACACACACACACACCTAAAATGTTTGAATCAAAAGTTCAGGAAAAAAGTATCAGTAAAAAAATATATAAACCTGACATATTTTATTGATTTTAATACACCATCCTTCTATTTTCAAAACCTACACAAAATTATCCTTATACATTTCTTTTTCCCGTAAAATTATTCTGCTCAAGAAAGCTCCAACAGGTGAGAAAAAGATACAAACGGATGTGAAAAATCAAAAAACTAGACGGTACTTTGAAGTCACAATTAGTAATCATGGATTCAAATAAGAATATGCCATCAAACTCACATTCCAATCAAGTGTAGTGACATCTTTATCTTTACTCTTTTCATTGGTTGTACCCTTGATGTGTTGCAACACCAACACAGTTGAAGGGTCGTTCTTGGAATCTAATTTACGTGTCCGTTCAGCTATTGTCCAAATACGAGCTGTTGAATCCCCAGACCTAAAAGTTCAGAAGAGAACAATAAAAGTATTCTTTAAAACATGTTTCAAAATAAAAGAAAACAATCAATGTCCTCTATTATTATATTTATTTTATAAATAACAATAACAAGGGTGTGTAGAATCAGAAGGGCATGCAGAATCAGACGTTATTATCAGGAAGATAAACTACCATTTCCACGCATCAGATATATTTTACAACTAATAAAATGCAAGGCCTTTTTGATCCTATCATATTTTATTTCTTTCAATAGTTTTTAAGTATATGGAAAGCAACAGTTACTTAAAAAGAAGTTCTAAAAAGTTGATAAAATAATAGACAAAAGTTGTTAGGAAAAATAATTTTATTTTTGTTATAAATAAAATGGGGGAAAACCACCTGCCCTTGTCTATTCTAAGTTTCCATTAGTTTTCCAAATGACATAAAATTCTGTACTTCCATTGATGGTTCAAACTATAAGCAAAACTCAAACTAATTCTACACCAATTTAATGATAGTGTTCCTAAAATGCCTTTCAAATTTATTTATTTTTAAATAGAAAATACCTTTCAATGAATTTAGATTTGATTTTCCAATAACCTCTTTTATTGATACTAACGTTTAGATGGGCACTCTGCCCGTCAGTCTGCTCTTCTTATTGCGCTAATGAGTATAAATTACAAACAATAGTTTTTATAAAATTTTGATCAAGATTAATTTGATATTGATTAAAATTATAGGTATAGATAATATATATTTTGCACATTTATATTGTAACAAACTATACTTATCTTTTTCAATGATACCAACAATATAACAAGTATAATATCTTTCAAAAAAATATAACAAATATCATAAATTCTTCTCTTTTTAAATGACACCAACAAAATAGCATTCTTATGGTTAAATTTGCTTAAGGGTATAATTGGAAGGATATAAAGTCAGCCAAAAAACGTCCACTTTCTTTATATATAGTATAGAAGACAAAAGGTAGTTTAGAAAATGCAATATTTGTTTATTATATCAAGCATAGTAAATTTAGAATATTGCGCAAATCGAAATGTAAAATGGACAATACTGTGCACATGGGTTATAACATTTCTTCAACCAAAAAAAATTAATAATTAACGCATGTTTTATGCACACAAAAAAAAAAATTGTTAGGAAGATACCGACCCTGATGCAAGAAAGGATCCTGTAGGACTCCATGCACAAGCACATACCTAAGTGGATGGTAAACAGGCTCATTAACAGAAGAGTTAACAGAAGAAACCAAAACACAAACATGAAGCATTGAGGAAATACTTCACCTCTGACTTATGCCCTTCCAAAATTGTCACATCTGACTTAAGAAATTCACATGGCTGAGATGTTGATGTTGTACATATGTCCATGGGCTCTGGTCCTATACAATTGAATGAAAACTTTTCAATCATCTTTTGAAAGAAGCATATCAACTGAAACAGACAACTAGTTTGCATTTGTCGCATATTCTCACATAGAGCAGGTGGGTACATGGGTTCTAGTGGTGTAAATAGTTGCAACTTGCAAGTAAATTGGAGATTTCAATGAGATATTCTCAATAAAAATAAAATACTCAGGATATTGAATAATGACATACGGCTGAAAACACATAATATGAAAGAGAATATTTCTAATCTTAAATCTGACAGAAGTGGCCAGTAGTAAACTGCTCATTCGAAATTCGCCAGGGCAGCAAACAAGATAACAGCTATTAATGAATTTTACTGATTAAAGAAACAAATATTTCAAAAATATGGTTGGAAGGAGATGGATAAAAGTCTAGTAATGGATGGGGAAAAAAATATTTACTAGCTATCCATATCATCAGGGAATCAATGTTATACCCATCACCGTCACTTTGTATAGTACCCACTCTTCATCGCCTAATCACCACATGCAAGCAATTGATGTATATTATGAATTTTGTAAGGAGTCATAGCAAACAAACAGGAATGCATGAACATAAAATGATAAAAACTAACAGAGGTATAGAATTGTATGACATTGATACTTGGGGAGAACTATTGATAAAAAATAATGCAGCTATACAACATGAAATGCCAAACATGCAACAGAGAACACTTTTATAGAAGACAATGTAAACCAAATCCATTGAACAGGTGGTTACCTCCAAATGCTCCATCCTCCTCATGCTTTACCTTAACCTTATCTTCTTTTTTAGTACTACTAACCTTATCTTCTTTTTTAGGATCTTCTTTTTTAGCACCATTAACCTTATCCTCTTGATCTGAGACCATTTCTCTACTTGTCTGATTTTCATTTGGCAGTTCCTGCTCTTTATGATTTTCTACCTTCTCTTTATCCTTTTCACATTCTTTCTCCCTTTCATGTGTTTCCTTTTCTCTTGTCAGTCCGCGGTCACCATCATGCTCTTTTTCAGATTCCTTATTTTTACCCTTCTGTAGTTTTCTTCTTCTTTCATTAATCATTTTCTTAAGTTCATGCACGTCTTTTGTGATAAGATCCAAAGGTTGCAAGAACGAAAAATCTTCATCGAAGTCTGCATCACACTGATAGGCCAACATTTATCAACATGAAACCCAGGTATGAAAAGCTTAAAAAGACGACTCAAACAGATGAACATTGTGCTGATAGTGAATACAAGAATACAAAAAGTAAAGAATGCTAACATTATTCAAGTTAGCTTCCATCTCCAAGAACTGTAGTCCCTTCTGAACAAATGTAACAAGAGCTCCTGGTGGTACCATATTTCCATCAATGGGGCATTTGTTAATGCCACCCTCATTCCCGAACACAAAAGCAGAATGAGAGAAACCTGCAGTCATAAAACCAGTAGCATGTAAACCAATTCAGTTGCTTTGCACGTTCATGTTATGGCCTTCTTATAAGTATGAAAAATATGTTTTCCTTTGTAGTAAAATAAAAATACTGTATTGTAAAATCAACTTCAAGAAGCTTTTCTCACTCTACTGGAAGTTCCTAGTGACCTATTCAATATGATCCCTTTAACACAACTTCAACAATGGGTTGTTTTTCATAGTTTTAGTTCTCTATTCAAAAATCACAATCATTCCGTAAATTCAAGCTTACAAATGAGAAATTGTAATCAGCATTTATTTTGTTAAAAATATTTACAAACAGTAATAAAACATGGGAAAATTCTTCTAGTGGGTTCTATTTAACAGATTCCAAGGTTATAAATAAGTTAGGGATGAAAAAAACATTTACTCTGCAAATCAGATGAGAGCCATTTCATTCATTTGTCTCAAACTCCATGGCTCAAAGTTTAATGGTTTATGATAGACCATTATGGCGTAAGTTGATCTATGTAGCCGACCCTACTTAGTGGGATCCGATTAAGACACATGGCTTTGCCTCTGACTAAAACACAACACAAAGAACCCTAGATAGCAGTAACCTGCTGTGGCGCAGCAAACCTAGCTATTGACTATATAATATGTACTATAATTTTGGTATATCATATACATTAATATTTAATAATTTAATACATCTCACTATCTCAGTATATATAAAGTTAAAAGCATTCAATAAACATTATCATATATAAAATTAGAGCGATTACATTCACCTAAGTTACAATATATCCCAAATATAGCAGAAAATATTGATGTCATTTGAAATTTAAAAATTTAAATAAAAAGACTAGTGAAAAATGATGAGTATTTATAAGAAAGATCATACAAAGGAAAAATGATACATCATACATGTTAACTTCTTTATTCATTTAGACAACAAGTTACATAGATCTGCAAATATTTTAGCTAAAAATTTCTTATATGACTAGTTTAACGTGACAATACTTCTCTCTCTCCTGCAAAACGAGCCAAAGTTTTGCAACATACAACATATTAGGTCAATCTAAACTTGGCAGCAAACAAAATAAAACTAATGACTTCATCATTGAAATCAATTAACGAACTGAATGTATATTATTATATGATCATAATTTAAAACACGATAATGTTTGGTACACCTAAGGTTTTTATTTTCCAGGGAAAGGACCTGTGATCTGAAGTTCGGTTGCGAGGTAAGTAAAGTGTCAAAAAATTCTTCCACCCAGAAATCGAACTCAGGTTCTCCTGAACAATTCATCCTTAGTGGAGCTCATTACCACTTGAACCCAGTTGCTTGGTTGTACACGTCAACCACTAGTCCCAGTTTGAATTTTGGCCAATTATTATATACCAAATAGCTATGAAGCACATATACTATTTTAATTAGGTGTGTCTCGGTGTCAAATATGTATCATGTCCGACACTGACAAATATGATTACATTGAATTAAGTCATTTTCTCAAATTATTATCCGTGGTTGACGTGTCTGGTATCTGTGTATATGCTTCATAACTAAAAAGTAAACCTCGTAACTAGAAATTAAACTCCATCCAATTTCACTACAAAACTATAAAAAGTCAAGTATCAACATCAAATATAAATTTTTCAGCAACAGATCTAACAGCATTAAACTACAATCGGGAGTTAGAAATCCCCCTAAGTTTGTGAACAGTGACTAGACCCTGATCTGGTAGCAACAACACTATAAGCGGTGGTTGAAAGCAATTGAAAACATTGAATATTTGAAATTCGTATAAAATCTAAGCCCTTGACATTTGGTTGACTGAAAAAGACCAAAGAAGAACGAAATAAAAGCGTAATAACGAAATTGAAGATGAAATAAAAGAGAATGAAGTAACCTGATTCTTGAAGGTAACGAAAAACGAGATAGTTGAGTTCGACGGAAGTGATGGAAGCCATGTTGCATCAGTGTGTGTGCAGAGAGAGAGAGAGAGAGAGAGAGAGTACTGTTTGTGTCAACGCGGCAGAAGACACTGGTGCGAAAAAGAGGCAGTAAGCGGCAAGTTCTATCTAATTCGCGGAAGAGGACGCTATGTAGTCTTCATAGTTCATACATCACCCTTCATTTCGTTCAACATAGGGGGAGAAATTGGAGATATGTAACTACAAAATTTCTTAAACTTTTGACAAAATTTCTCATCTTCACTTTTAGTCCTTCTTTTAAAGACTCGTATGTAAAATTCATATTTTTAAATAAAATTTTGCAAAAAAATTCATAATATTAAAAGAATCTCTTCCAAAAACAATTAAAAAATTTTAACAAAACATGAAATTAATACAAATTTTTATATTTTTTACGACTAAAATTCATATTTAATTTATGTTTTGGTAAAAAATTCTAATTTTTTTGGGATTTTCTTTTTACAATATTCTACATATTTCTGCACAATTTCATTAAAAAAATACAAAAGTTAACTTAAAAATAGGGACTAGAAGTAGTGATTAAAAATATTATAAAGACTAAAAGTTGAAGGAAAATTTTAGAGAGACTAAAACAAAAAGTTGGTATATTTATAGGGATCAAAAACATATTTAACCCTTAATTAAATAAATAATTAGATTTTTTTGAGAGCTAATCAAAATTCAAAACAATAAATAAAGCAAACTACTTCATAAGAAAGAAAGTTCCGACATCGTCGTTTATTAGACGATTGAGAAACCATATGAAAGAGTAGTATAGTTAGACATATTGACGTCGAAAGAGGCATCCAATTTCGTCGTGAAATTCGAATGTTCATTTCTCTCTTTAAGGGTGTGGCAAACAATGATGTTGCCTTGAAATATAATATTTTAATGTTTTGGATTAAAACATAATAGACATGGAAAGTTATGGATAGACTTGAATGAGGTTGATGCAAGTAAGAGAATCAGAATAGCAAATCAACTCATGAATACTCAGATTTTTTTGCCAAAATCTACTCATAATATATAGAACTTAACTCAGCAAGTAAAATGTCAATTGAACTTGGAATGAAACTGGATACACCAGACAAGAAGAAACCGGATGTAATAGGCGTCTCGATGCAACTACCGTCCACATTGAGGATGACACCCAGATAGTTATTGTTGTTCCGTTTAACAGTACGATCAACTATAGCAGCAATAAAATTGGAAGGGAACTAGTCATGAGAGCTTCAACCATGCTATGAATGTTGAAGGAACAGTGTTTTAAAGACCAAGTTTCGTTGTTCAGACACATCAAGTTTCTATGTCTCCAAGCCCACCAAACACCAGCTGAGAAACTAGAAGCTTGTGAGCTCAATGACCCTTCTTTGAGCTAATTGTGAGCGGACATAATGGAGAAAAAATCATTATTGGTGAACCCAAAGTGGTTCCAAATGATTCTTGAAAAAAAAAGGTAGGGAGCTATGTTTCTATGGTTGAGCAAAGAAAGGGTCGGAACAACATCGTCAAAGGTAGGAGTGAGAATAGACCAGACCACCTGTCAATGGTCTATGGTTTGACCTACTTAAAGCTCGGCTTGACCTAACTCGTTAATTAAATATGTTAGATTTAGGCTTTTAAAAAACTCATTAATTTAAATAGGTCAGGTTATGGCTTATAGAAAAGCCTACTAGGCCTACCAGACCGACTCATATATATGCAATAATATATACTCCATTATATTAATAAATTTTTGGTTCTTTCAAATTTTCAATACCACGATTTATTATTTTATTTTTCTTTTGCAATTTATTTACAATTTGGGATTTCCAATGAGTTAACAAACTCTTGGTATTACTCTCTTATTTCAATTCCAACGAGTACATATGGTATTACCCTTTTAATCTCTTACTATTGTCATTCTCATCTTATTCCAAATTACAAACTAAGGAACCCTATTAGCAACAAAAACAAAAGACAATAAGTCAAATCTATGCAATACAAGCTTGTTTGCCTCTACAAAACGGATGTACAAGCTCTACAAAATTTTATTCGATATACATGCAATATATGCTTATAAAGTGGAAATTTTTTTTGGATGTACAAGCTTTACAAAATTTTATTAACCTACCAACCTCTTAGGAAATATATGTTTATCGACCTTTTTTTTATAAATAAGTCAAATGTTCTATTTAATTTTTTTAAGGACAGATTAGGCTTCTAGACAAGATAATATGTGAGGTCGAGCTTTTAAAAAGATCAGGCCAAACTTAAAAATAAAGCCTTTACCAGGCTAATAGGTCAGACTTAGGCTTTATTATTTTCAACTAGGTCTAACCTATTTAAGCAAAGTTCAGCCTGGTTCGACCTATTCCCACCCCTAGTGACATGCAAGCCAAAAAAGAACTGAAACTTTTTAATGTCCAGATCCAAGACCAATTATGTAAAATGGTGGTGTGATTAACCTAATATGTGTGAGAAAGAAGCCAAACATAACCACTCTTGGTAATGTACACGTCGTTCTTATTATTTAACCAAATGAAAGCATTTTCTATAGAATCATTAAACTTGGTGTAGATGTTGTTGACAACGTCTAAAGCCACAATAGATAAATGCAAGTAGAGGATTTGGATATGAGGATCATTATTGTTAAGCACATTTATGACTGTTGGATGTAAATCACGAATATGGATATAAGGGACCAATTTTCCAAGGAAACCAAGAGCACTCGAGGGACTAAACCAAAAGTATGAGGAGCCAGATCCTGCACGCCAAGTATAGCCGTATTGGAGAAAAGATTTAGCACGGATGATGGAAGACCAAGTGGAAGACCCACTGGAATGATCACAAGTATGAAGGATTTTGGGGCCGGAAACATAGTGATTTGAGAGAAAATTCAACCAATGTTTGTTTAAGGATTGGAGTATGTCCCAAACAAGTTTTCCAAGGAGACAAATATTTGCATCTTTGGCCGATCTCAATCCTAAACCACCGAGATGATTGGGACGAAAAAATTTCTTCCAACTTACCAAGTGATCATACCTTTGTTGTTAGAACCTCTCCAAATAAAATTGTGAGTAGTTTGATCAATACTATCACAAATGCTTTGCGGGAGCTAGGATATCTACATATAATAAGTTGGAATGGAGGATAACATAGAAGAAGCAAGAGCTAATATATGTGGTTTGTTGAGAAGGCTATTTTTCCAAGAAGCAAGTCGAGATTACATTTTCTCAATGATAAAAAGAAAATCACTTCGTTTGACCCGTCCTTTTAGTATTGGGAATCCTAAATATTTGTCAAGAAAGGTAGTGCTTCTTGTCTTGTCTTGAGGAGTAGTGCTTCTAGTTAGAGAAGTGGGCCTATTGATTTGTAGAGTAAAAAACTCTGGACTTTGACAGATTAATCTTCAATCCTGAAGCACGACTAAAACGATCAAACAAATCAGTGATGAATCTAAACTGAGAATTTATGGCCTTAGTAAAAAGAAGGACGCCATCTACAAATAGGAGGTGGGACACTTGAGGGTCGGCCTTGGATATATGGATGAGGTCCCAAGTCCGTTGAAGAACGACATTGTTGATGGCAAGGGAGAGCTTTTCCACACAAATGATGAAGAGGTACGGCAAATTGGATCACCTTGTCTCAGACCATGAGTAGACTTGAACCAAGACATCTTGTTCCCATTCTAAAAGATAGAGAAAGTGGAGGAGGTAACACAGTGCATGATTAACCTGATGGTAGTGTTCGAGAAGCCAAAATCCTGAAAGCAAACGAGAGGAGAGAAGAGATTTTAATTAAGGCCCCATTTGGATTGAGCCTATTTTGAGCTTATGAAAAATAGCTTATGTAAATAAATAAGCTTTTATTTTAATTTATAAGCTCTCACTAACGAAAATTGTATCTTCATAAACTGTTTTTTCATAAACTACCTTAAAAACTTATAAATAATACATAAAAACTTATTTATTTGTATAAGTTGTTTTATATAAGATCTAAAATAAGCTAATCCAAATGGGGCCTAAAAATATGTTTGATTCACAAGGGAAGGGAAACAATTTTAAAATTAATTTAAATTTTTACCCTTATAATCTTAAAACACAATGTTTTGGTTTATCATCTCATAATGTTCTTCCCCCCTGCTTGCTAGGTTGATTTTTTTTTTTCCTCCATAGTTTGAGTCTCTGTAGCTGGTTGTTATCGTTTTGGCTTTGCATAATTGGTTTTGTTTTGGTTTGTATTTAAATGTAATGAACAAAAATACACACCTTTAAATTGCATGTCTCCGCATTTTTGCTGCGCGCGTATTTTATCTTGTTTGGATAACCGTGTTTGTTTTTTTAAGTAAAGCAAAAATTGTCAAATACAAATAAAGCGAAAATTGTGTAACTTCCCTCATCAGTGGTTATCAAATTTGGTAAGTGTTGGTAACCACTTGTAGGGATGGGCATAGTTCAGTTCGGACCCAAAACTGTGTCCAAACCGAACTGAATTGTTTTTCAGTTCTTGAACTAAACCGAACTATAACGAAACAGTTCGAACCAAACCAAACTGGTGCACTGTTGTTAAAAAAAATATCTGCAAATATTGGTCCGATAATATCTGCAAAAAGTGGACCAAATGCTACATATAATTACGATTCTCAGTTGGTATTTCCTTTGTCTTCTTCATTGTGATGCTTTCCGGTGACAAGGTCACTGCCACTGAAGATATCGAATCTTCAATCCCACCGCCACCACCACCACCACACGATCATCAAAACATTCATTCTTCTCTCACACTACATTACTTCCACGGATCATGTCTCATCTCAGGTTCCACTAGCTTGCAACCGCCACGTCGTCGCTCTCCGACGTCTCAACCACCGTTTGGACCGGTCCTTCCACCATTTTCACTCCCTCCGATGCATAATTGTCGCTTCCAATTCGATTAATTCGAACATCACTACCGGCAGTGCTCCAAAAGTCTTCATCGGAGGTGTTGAGATTACTTAACCGGATCTGTTCAACAACAGAATGGTTGTTGTTCATGGACCTCGCTAGATCAATCACTCATTGGAAATCACTATTGAAGTTCAAGGTTTCGTCTCTATGTTATCTTTGTTTTCTTGCAACGTAGTCTCCTTTCCGTTTCATCCTGAGCACTGTTCCAGTGCTCACGTTCACACTCTTGACGCCTACTGTGCTTCATACTAACAGTTCGGTTAATAACTGCCCTCTAAGTAACAGTTCGGTTAATAACTTTTATATATCAGTTCGGTTCAATATCAGTTCGGTTCAGTTCAACAGTTTGGTTCAGTTTTTGGTTTTTTTTCCCACCCCTAACCACTTGGGTGGTGTTACAATAAGCCAAAAAGTAGGGCATCCGTGCATTTCTTGCTTAGCGGCTTCGTAATTATAAGCATTTTGCATTTTCCAAAGAGCGGTGCTATTTTTTTACGAATTATGTTTGCAAGAAACGCAAGAATAACCTTTATAAAGAATAACAAAGTCAAAATAAAAAGAAGAGGTGGAATACATGGGAAAATGGAATAAAAATCAGCGAGCATATGCAATCTATTCTTCGCTTTCGTGCAGTTATCATTCGTAAAAACAATCATTACCCTTTTCCAAAATAAAGGGACGTGGTGTACAAGATTCGAAACAGGAGCATGGAAATAATCCGCCGAATGAGCTTGTAAAAAGTTCCAATTTTATGGTTTCTACTTTCTATATTTTTGTTCTCTAGAGCTTCTTTTTCTGCCGACTTTTTTCTGTATAAGAGCTTCTTGTAAAACATGTATAGCCCTAAACTGTAAAAAAAAAAAAAGATAGGCTACTAATGCCTTGTGTGTAACCTAACCCAGTAATGCTCTACCACAAAAGACTGCAGATACCTTCTAGATAGTTACTCAATGAGAACATACCTTGGAGCTATCTGGCAGTAGACCGAGAATGCAATATGATGATGATTATACAGACGGATGTGCAATAATTACAATTTGAAGTTAAAAGAATACACACTCCCTACTAGTTACTAATGATTATGCCATAAACTTACGACGGAGTTACAACAAAGGTTAAAACTTAAAGGAAAATGCTAACTAATGTCCCAGGGGCACTACCGAACCAAAATACAGTTCTATCAATATGGACAGTAAAAGTAAATAATTTGAGCAACTAGCCAAAGTAAGTTGGTGCATCTAAGGATCCTACATTCTGAAATCCAAAACGCAAACTGTATTATTAGAAAAACAGGCAGCAATCTTGTCACCCTCCTTGTTCCAACAGACCTCAAAAATACCTCCATTGCCATTGTATGTTTTAATGATCTTGCCATCATTCAAGGACCATATATTTATGGATTTGTCATGGGACCCACTGGCTAAATACTCACCATTGGGGCTGAATGCAATAGTATATACACGATCCCTGTGGAACCAAATAAACAAGTCAAAACCAAAAGAATTGGCTACATTCAAAGAAAACAACCAACTACCAGCCTGAAATGTTGCCAAGAAAACAACCAGATAAACTAGAATAGAAGTTTAGCATTTTAAGTAAGAAATGAACGTTAGGACTTCTAGTTTAGTTGACCGCTTAATAAAAAGCAGGATGATGGGAGGAGGAATTCTTAATTTATTTTTCCATCCATATATTCTTGCCACTAATATAGCATAAAAAGCTGAAAAAGACGGTACCTGTGTCCATTCAAGCTATGAATTAGTTTCCCGAGTTCCGGGTCCCATAGCTTTACGGTAGAGTCAACTGATGCACTGTACAGAAGGAATGACTAAATAGTGTCAAAAGGAAGCAATTTTCCGTCTAGTATTAAGAGAAAAATAAAAAACAGTTAACTGCACAAAATATTGTTTTTAATATAAAATTAAGTAAATATGATCTAGAAGTCATTTTCTTGTTTACCTAAAACTCTTCAAATTCTTGTTTTTATAAAAAGAAAATAGAAGTTTATGATAAAATTAGGAAATAAAACAATTTTAAGAACTAAGAGATTCGAAATACACTGAAAACTTGAAGAATTTTGTAGAATGTGATGAGGGGGGAAATTTGAGTGTTTTGAGTAGAATTTGATATTTTGAACGGTGGGTAGCGGAACAAGGTTTAAAACAATATAGTGGATTCAACTTATGAAATTTTGAATAGATTATGACAATTTGAGAGGCTAAATCAGCTCAAAGCCTCAAAGTATTAGTTTTTATCACAAGAGCACAAAAAATTATTAGAAAACCAATATCACACATTAGCTAGTAGAGAAATTGTGAGTGCAATTAACCAAATTTAAAAAGACAACAAGCATAGATGCAGGTGCAGGCGCAGATATCCGGTCACCATAATCAAACTAAACAATTTTATATGAAAAACTACACAGCAACAATTTAATAGAAATTCTACTGCACTGAATATACAGCATGTAATTTATTGTTAGACTATCCCAGCTGACCCCTACGAACAGAGATCGGTAAATTAGAGACTACAAAACAAAGTCGCCGTATGTAAATAGTTTCTCAAAGTGTGCGGAAACACAAACAACTTGCTGAATTATATGCTTAAGAGTATAAGTTCTAATTTGAAGCGTTCTATAAGAACAGGCATTTAGTTAAACTGTATGTCCAAATACTCCCTTAGAGCACACCATACTTTAATTTAAACATATGCACTGATCAGTTAGCAACCTAAGATTCAGGTCACGAGGAATACAGATTATAGGGTGAACTAATTCTGTGAGATATCATCAATTAATAAATCCATGCAAGTCAATGAAGAGCATTGAAAATAAGAAGCTATAATACCTAGCCAACACCAATTTCTTATTAGGGTTATTTGTAGCAGGACCAGTTGGGCTCCATCTGATAGCATATATCTCCTACAGAAAGAAATAAAAATAATTATTTAGATTTCCCAGCAACCTGTATAGTTCAAAAGCATGAATATCCCCTAATAGGTACCTTGGAATGCTCCCTAAAATCATGAATATACTTATCTTGCTTCATACTCCATATCTACAAAACGAGAAACAATAAACATGCAGAATACAGAACAGTTAATTTCACAAATATTTTGGTAGAAAGACATTTACTGGAAAAAACGTCTTCTATAAAATAATTTCTTGCTGGCAAACTATCGAAAAACATGCTATTATGGAGTATAACCTTTGCAGTGTTATCGTCTGAACACGAGGCCAGTAATGAACCTGTAGGATCCCATTTGATACAATTAACTTCACTCTGAAATAGCAGAAAGGTTGCTATCAGACAGTGAAGACATATAGAAATACTACATTGCATTTAAATGAAATATCTTAATTTAATGTAGAACCAATAAACTAGTTAAGTGGAATTCAGTAAACCAAAACATGCAATAAATGCTAACTTAGCTACCCCAATAAAGTCCCACACTGCAGGTGAATTCGAAAAGAAAAAAAAGTCTACCCAAGTAGTCAGATACATTAGAAATTTGGGATTCATCTAGAAAGCCTCGTCCCAAGGTTATCCACCAATTTGAATAGTTTGAAGAACCAATTTGAATAGTTAACTCAGCAACACATTTTATTGTATAATAAATGCAGTAGGGGATAGTTTTTCCCTCCCAAAAAGGTATAAGCACAGCATCAGTGTTCCAGTGCAAAGAATAATAATTTAAAACAAGGTAATTGTATAAACCTGGTGCCCGGCAAAAGTTTTTACTGGGTGGTTTTCACCAATCTTGCAAACATGTATCATGGTGTCATTGGAGCTTGATGCAAATGACACATTATTGCGCCAATCAACGTCAAGTGTTGAACCTAAACAAAGCCGAAATTAAAAAAATAAAAATAGAAGTTCATAAACATGGTTTTCTCAGAGAGTTCTTTTTTAGAGTTTTTGTAAAAAAAATAAATAAAAGAACATTATAGTAAAAAAATTACCACTGTGAAAATCAAATTGTTGTTTCCATTTCTCAGCTTGAACATCCCATACAATTGCAGACCCATCGAAACATCCAGTAAGAATATAATCTCCTTTCTTATTCCACTTCAGAGAAAATATGGGTCCCTTGTGTTTGCTTAATGTACTCTTTAGTTCACCTGGTCAAAGACCCGAACACATGATTAAAATAATGATTTTGATTGAAGTCATAAGAGCAAATTCAAATACACAGAAAATTCCCAGCTTAAAAAATCAACAATATAATCAATATATATACCACAAATGCAACTAAATCAGACACTAAGATTTATCAAAATAAAGGTATCACTCAAAGAAGGAAAGGCAGAAGAAAGGGCCTACCATTAGCGGTCCAAATTCGTGCTTGACCATCATAAGAACCGGTTGCAAGTAGTGTCCCCTCCCCCTGTGCAACAGCAACCACAGGTCAAGCTCTCCATAAGAGATAAGTACGTACGAATTACGATTAAATATATTTAAGTCTTAAATGCATTTTGGTCCCCTAAATTTAAAAAAACATAAAAGTTTTGGTCTCCCTACTTTAAAAATCGGTTTTTTGGTCCCCTAAATTTAACTTTTCTCTGGAAAAAAGTATTAGTACAAAAATAGATCAACCTGACAAATTTTATTCATTTTAACACAGCATCCTTCTATTTTCAAAACCTATACAAACCACCCTAATAAGAACAAAATTATCCTTATACATTTCTTTTTCCCACAAAATTGCTCTGCTTAAGAAAGCTCCAACGAGTGAGAAAAAATAGAAACGGATGTGAAAAATCAGAAAACTGGACAAGAACTTGAAGTCACTATTAGTAATCGCAGATTCAAATAAGAATATGCCATCAAACTCACATTCCAATCAAGTGTAGTGACATCTTTATTCTTTTCAGTGGTTGTACCCCTGATGTGTTGCAACACCAACACAGCCGAAGGGTCGTTCTTTGAATCTAATTTACGCGTCCCTTCAGCTATTGTCCAAATACGAGCTGTTGAATCCCCAGACCTAAAAGTTCAGATGATAACAATAAAAGTATTCTTTAAAACATGTTTCCGAATAAAAGAAAATGACCAATGTCCTCTATTAATCTACTTATTTTCTAAAGAAGAAATAGATAACAATAACAAGGGCGTGTAGAATCAGAAAGGCATGTAGAATCAGAAGTTATTATCAAGAATATAAACTATCATTTCCAAGCATCAGATAGATTTTACAACTAATAAAATGTAAGGCCTTTTTTATCCTATTATCTTTTATTTCTTTCAATAGTTTTTAATGACATGGACAGTAACGGTTAAATAAAAGTTCTATAAACCTGATAAAAAAAATAGACAAAAGTTGTTAGGAATTTTTTTTAAAAAAATTGTTAGAAATATCAAAAAGGGGAAAAACCACTTGCCCTCGTCTATTCTAAGTTTCCATTAGTTTTAAACGACATAAATTGTATAATACCTCCAGTTTCGAATATAAGCAAGTTTAGTGGATCAAACTATAAGCAAAAACTCAAACTAATTCTACACCTATTGAATGATAGTGTTCCTAAAATACCTTTCAAATTTATTTATTTTTTGAATAGAAAAAACCTTTCAATGAATTTAGATTTGATTTTCCAATAACCTCTTTTATTCATATGATGGGTAGTTTAGAAAATGCAATATTTTTGTATTACATCAAGCATATTAAATGAGAATATTGCGCAAATGGAAATGTGCAATGGACAATACTGTGCACGTGAGTTATAACAAAATTACACACATTTCTTCAACAACAAAAAAAATTAATAGTTAACACATGTTTTATGCACACAAAAATATATTGTGAAGAAGATACTGACCCTGATGCAAGAAAGGATCCTGTAGGACTCCATGCGCAAGCACAGACCTAAGTGGATGGTAAACAGGCTCATTAACAGAAGAGTTAACAGAAGAAACCAAAACACAAACTTGAAGGATTGAAGAAATACTTCACCTCTGACTTATGCCCTTCCAAAATTGTCACATCTGACTTAAGAAATTCACATGGCTGAGATGATGTTGTAGATATGTCCATGGGCTCTGATCCTATACAATTGAATGGAAAAATTTCAATCATCTTTTGAAGGAAGCATATCAATTGAAACATACAACATAGAGCAAGTAGGGACATGGGTTCTAGTGCTGTAAATAGTTGCAACTTGCAAGTAAATTGGAGATTTCAATGAGATATTCTCAATAAAAATAAATACTTAGGATAATGAGTAATAAGGATTAAGGACATAGCTGATAGCACATAATATGAAAGAGAACATTTCTAATCTTAAATCTGACAGAAGTGGCCAGTAGTAAACTACTCATTCAAAATTCGCCAGGGCAGCAAACAAGATAACAGCTATAAGTGAATTATTATACAGATTAAAGAAACAAATATTTCATAAGTATGGTTGGAAGGAGATGGATAAAAGTCTAGTAATGGATGGGAAAAAAAAAGGTTTACTAGCTATCCATATCAGCAGGGAATCAATGTTTTACCCATCACTGTCACTTTGGGGAGAACTGTTGATAAATAATAATAATGCAGCAAAACAACATGAAATGCCAAACATGCAACAGAGAACACTTTTATAGAAGATAATATAAATCAAATCAGTTGAACAGGTGGTTACCTCCAAATGTTCCATCCTCCTCAAGCTTTACATTAACCTTATCTTCTTTTTTAGCACCATTAACCTTACCTTCTTTTTTAGCATCTTCTTTTTTAGTACCATTAGCCTTATCTTTTTTTTTAGCATCTTCTTTCTTAGCACCATTAACCTTATCTTCTTGATCTGAGACCATTTCTCTACTGATCTGATTTTCATTTTGCAGTTCCTGCTCTTTATGATTTTCTACCTTCTCTTTATCCTTTTCACATTCTTTCTCCCTTTCATGTCTTTCCTTTTCTCTTGTCAGTCCACGGTCACCATTCTGCTCTTTTTCAGATTCCTTATTTTTACCCCTCTGTCGTTTTCTTCTTCTTTCATTAATCATTTTCTTAAGTTCATGCACGTCTTTTGTGATAAGATCCAAAGGTTGCAAGAACGAAAAATCTTCATCGAAGTCTGCATCACACTGATAGGCCAACTTTTATCAACATGAAACCAAGGTATGAAAAGCTTAAAAAGACGACTCAAACAGATGAACATTGTGCTGATAGTGAATACAAGAATAAAAAAAGTAAAGAATACTGACATTATTCAGGTTAGCTTCCATCTCCAAGAACTGCAGTCCCTTCTGAACAAATGTAACAAGAGCCCCTGGTGGTACCAAATTTCCATCAATGGGGCATTTGTTAATGCCACCCTCATTCCCAAACACAAAAGCAGAGTGTGTGAAACCTGCAGTCATAAAACCAGTAGCATGTAAACCAATTCAGTTGCTTTGCACGTTCATGTTATGGCCTTCTTATAAAGGGCAGCCCAATGCACTAATGCTCCCGCATATGCAGGGTCCTAGGAGGTGTAATACTATAACAAGAACAGCAAGATCACCACAAAAAACACTATATGTTGTTTAGTTTAACTCGACAATACTTCTCTCGCTCTTCTCCAAAACGTGCAAAAGTTTCGCAACTACAACATATAAGGTCAATCTAAACTCGGCAGCAAACAAAGTAGAACTAACAAATTCACCAATGAAATCAATTAACGAACAGTCTCAGTTTGTTTATTGATCAATTATAATTATATAATAAAAAGTAAAACTCATAGCTAGAAAGTAGAAATTCATCAACAAATTCCCTTGAAAACTATAATTCAATTCAAGTGTCAACATCAAATCGTATCAATTTTTCAGCAACAGTGACTAAACCCTAATTCGGTAGCAACAACATTATAACCGTTAGCTCGAGTGAATTGAAAACATTGAATATTCAAAATTCGTATAAAGTCTAAACCCTTGACATTTGGTTGACCGAAAAAGATTAAGATTAAGGAAAGACCGAACGAAGAAAATGTAAAAATTGCATAATATTGAAATTGAAGATGAAATACCTGATTCTTGAAGGTAGCGAAAAACGAGATAGTTGAGTTCGACGGAAGTGATGGAAGCCATGTTCGTTGAAGAGAACGGGTTTCGAGATTATTTTTTTTGTTTGGTGTAAATGGTTTGGGGATTTTGGAGAACGAAAGTTATAGTAAAGTGATAAGCATGAGTGAGTGAGTGTATGTGTGTCAACGCGGCAGAAGACACGGGTGGGAAAAAAGGGCAATAAGCGGCAAGTCCTATATAATTCCCGGAAAGTCCTATATAATTCCCGGATGAAGAGGTTCAGTGGCCTTTACAACCGTCATCAACTAAACTACTAGCACCTACACATCACCTAGCCTACTACTACTAATATGTATTTTTCGAGTGAATAGGTAAAAATAAATCCTTAACATTCGTCAAAACTCATTTTTAAGAAACTTTAAATGTCCCCTAAAATTATCAAACGTTTGTCAATTTATCCTTTGTCAATTTATCCTCTTTGTCAATTTCAACTGTCTGTCAACATTATGTAGCATTATGTAGCGTTTGACTGTTTATGTGCATTGTCACGTGTATGACGTGTCTTGTCACGTTATAGGGGTAAAAAATTTCTCAATTAATGATTCACTATTGATGCATGTTAGAGGGGGGAGAAGAATATTGTGTTTGTCATGGGGAAAAAATTAGCCCTGTAACGTGGCATGACACGTCAGACATTGTCACGTAGACAGTCAAACACCACATCATATTGACTAACTGTTGAAATTGATGGAGGGAGAGGGGGCAAATTGACCAACGTTTGACAATTTCAAAAGGGTTTTTGAAATTTCTTAAAAATCAAGTAGGTTTTTGACGAAAGTTACAATTTCGGACGGGGGAGGAAAATGGGTTGTCTATTCACTCGTATTTTTTCCCTAAAAAAAAATTAATATATGTTTATCTTGTATGTATTTTTTTTTTAGTTGCTTTTTTTTTATTATTTAACAATTTAAAAAAAAATCATGATATATTAAAATCTAATTTAAAAAAAAGGGAAAAACACATAAGACAAAATAAAAATCAAATTTTTTATCGTCATCATCAACTTCTTTACCTTCATCGTCAAACTCTTCATCAAATTCAATCAACTAAATACAATTTAAAAAATCAATAGAATCAAAATTCATTCAACACCATTAACAAACATAAAAATCTAGATTTCTCTAATTAAAACCCATAACATAATGTCTCTACCCTCTCATCACTTTCCCCCTTCCTTCAAATCCCTTCATCCTCCGCGCATTGTTGCCATTGTTTCCTCATCTGATTCTGATCATTCCAATGTCCTTCTTCATCGTCATCAGTCTTTCATCACAATCATCATCATGATTATCAATCTTAACCCATTTTCGGATCTAAACTCATCATCAATCTTTTGCAATTAGAAACAAACCTAGTCCAAATTCCTTAAAACTGAATGTTGAAGTCGAAATCCATGTGAACATGAATTAAAAGATTGAAGTGTAAAACTTGGTGAAAGTGTAGTGTAAGACATACTAAATATGCAGGCATCATTAGCGGCCTCCGGCATGCCACTAACCGTACTATATTCAACATTACCTATATTGTATGAGTGTTGTGTAGGTTCGTTAGTGTATTCAGTATTGATCATTGACTTGCTATTGATTGAGTCATGAGATACCTAAAAAGAACCATGGACCATGAATTGCATTATCAAAGGTTTTCCATTGTCTTTGAAGGATATAATGATGCTATCACGCTGATAGGAAAACTCTATCAAATGATTCCTAAGTGACTAGTTGCTACATATTTAACATTGTTGGAGGGCATGTTTCTTGAAAATCTAAGAAACACACAATATTGGCTAACTTCACTATGCAGTCTAAAATGATAACACTATCGACTACTAGTGAAGAAGCAAATTGGTTGAGATGCTTGCTACTAAGGTTGACAATGATCCGAACCAACTCGACAATAGTTCGAAACTCGATTCGACAATTATCTCGTTGAACTTGGTTCATAAACCAAATGAGCTGAAAATTAAGTTCGTTAAATAAATGAGCTAAACTTGAGTTGTATATAGTTTGATTCGATTGGTTCATGAGTTGGCTCGATTATATATGTGTGTGTTAGTCTAATATTTATATACTTGTTTTTAGAGGAATTATTACTAATTTAATTAACAATAATTATAATAAAAGAGAGAAAAAAAATAAGAAGTTAATAATATATTTGTACATGCTTTTAACTAAATACATATGTATACTAAAACTAGTCCCACATCGGGGAGTTTGAAAACATTTAACAGGAGAAGTAGATATAAAAAGAGAAGTGCGCTGCACTTTATATGGAGTACGATACTGCATGGACCGTGACACACAACCGTTGTTATAGTTTTCATATAATTATAAAGATTTACATGTTTTAGTTTTATTTTATTTAGTTCAATTTTTGTTTTTGTTTTTTAAATTAATTAAAAGGTCAGGCTATATATTTGGACAAAAAAAAACTCTTGTTAAATGAGTTGAACCCAACGAGCTGAATCGAGTTGTTCATGAACTTTAAATGAGCCGAACTTAAGTTAAAAAAAAAGTTCGTATCGAACTCAAGTTAAGCTCAGATGAGTTCGGTTCGACTCAACTCATTTTTCAGCCCTACTTGCTACCAAAGATTCCTTTATGGGAAAAAATGATACGAGTTATGTTGATCCATTGCGATAGTACCAAACATTGAGAACCATTATCACTACAATAAGAGACAATAAATATGTCGTAATTACAACATTGTTAGATAATTACTCTCTAATGGAGCTATTATAGTGGATCGTGCACGCATTGATGAATTTATCTAAAAGAAATGCACACACTAATAAAAAATTGCTCATCATTTGACAAAACGATTAGTTAGAGAGAGTCTTGAAAACATCAAATTATATGAGACTACTACTTTTAAAGAAGTGAATCACTCATGATGGAAACCGACTTAAAAGAATGAAGATTTCAAGAATTGGGTTTAATGGTATTAACAAATTGCAAAGTGACATGAGATGAAAATGCTATAATAAATAAAAAGAAGCATGATTTGTGAAGCGATAAGAGAAATAAAAACTCTTGATAAGATATAAACTCTATGCAGAATGAAGTACCTAGCTACTAGAGTATACCCTTGATAGACTCACTCACATTTGTGAGTGTAAAAATTTTGGTCGCTTCCTATGAAATTCTAAACAAAATATGCTCCTTAATTCATTTCTTCAACTGTCAAATACAGAAGCTAGCTTTAAGATTCAATTGAATAAATCTCATTCAATAAATTTTTTGAAAGCGAATGCAATATCATAAACTCAATGTAAATCCATTAACTAAGGCAGTCACAAGAAATAAAACAAACATAACCAGTATCCAGGATGCAACATTGTTCATTTTATAATTAGGAATTAGGATTTGAATTACAATTGGCTACTGGGAGATTCACCAATGCAAACAGCCAATATAACATGAAGAGCATCTTTAATCTTTATCAATGGTGGAATAAACAATTGACACTGTGGCTTCCATTTTACCATCCAATGGGATAGTGAATATTATTCTTGTGTTTGGAATATATGGAATAGGTTTTTCAAGGGAAACAAGGAGGGTGGTGGTGTTGTTGTTTTTGGGTAATTATTATTATTAGGGTTAAATATGTTTGTAGTCCTTACATTTTGCACCCCTTTAAAGAATAGTCCATACATTTCATTAAATGTTTTTAAAATCCTCACATTTTATCTTCGTTATCAAAATTAGTCCATGATGTTAATTCTCTAACGGAATGTTGATGTGGCAGTTAGTGGGTCTTAATTATTTTAAGGTTAAATATGTTTTTGGTCTCTACATTTTGCGTGACTTTGAAAAATAGCCCTTGCATTTCAATAAATATTTTTAAAATTCCTATAATAATAAGGATTATTTTTCAAAGTCACGCAAAATGTAGGGACAAAAAAAAAATTTAACGTTAAAATAATTGGGATCCACTAACTGCCACATCAACATTCCGTTAGAGAATTAACAACAGAAACTAATTTTGATAACGGAGATAAGATAAAATGTGAGGATTTTAAAAATAATTAATGAAATGTAGGGATTATTTTTCAAAATGGCGTAAAATGTAAGGACTATTATTGTTATTTTATGAATGCATGAAGATGAATACATTGAGGAAGAAAGAAGATGAATAAATGTAAAAAAAGATTAGGTGTTGGTAGTGTACTCTTACGTCCACTAAACATACACAATTTAATGATTGTATTTTCAATAAAAAATCAAACACTTGTATATAATTAATAAGAATTAAGATCTTTCGTTGATCATCATCTATGATGTTGGTTCATCTTAAACGTTAAAATTAATAGAAAAAAACAATTTAACTAACGAAAACAACATCAAAAACGTAGCGACGATTAATTAGAGAAACAAAATGAAAATCATAAACAAATTAAATGACTAAATATATAATTTATCCTATAACTTTTAGAGTTAAATATGTTTTTGGTCCCTATAAATAAATAAATTTTTCGTTTTAGTCTCTCTGAAAAATTTCTGTAACTTTTAGTCCTTAAAAAATTTTCAATCACTATTTTTGATCCCTTAATTTGACAAAGTTCCAACAAATTGGCAACTTTCTGTCAAAGTACACATAGACAAAGATAATTTATGTTGATGATGTAAATCCGATCAAACATGGGAAAAGGTCATTAATTAATGTTCCTTTCTTATTCCACAAATCAATCATATTCTTTATTTAACTTAAGGTTAGGTTTTTCTAAAGAAAAACAATGACATTCTTTCTCAATTTTCTGAATCACTACAAGAAATGTTGCATTTTGCCAGGGAACAATGCCAGGAGCAAGAACTCCTGACAAATTTACCAGGAGCAATGCCAGGGATGCCCCTGGCAAACAACTTTAGAAAAGGTGGGACCCGATTATCATAACACAGGGGTTTATAATATTATTTTTTTACCTCTTTTTACTCAAATCAACCAATTTTCCCCCCTTTTTGTTTGAAACATCCCTCCATATTTTTTTCATTAATTTTTTTTTCCATTTATTTCTTTTTATTCCTTTTTCTATGTTTCTATTCTTGTATTTTCTCCCAGAACCCTTTTTCTTCCTCTCCACAAAGCCAAGATCGAACCCTTTCTTCCATTCCTAGAATACTTCTTCCTTCTCTAATCGATCGCTCGTTGCTTCAATTCATCTCCAAGATTGTTGCTTCCTTCTCCGTATCTGAATCCCTAGAACGCATCTGGAAACCTAGAACGCATCCATCTTCGTCTCAAACCCGTAGATCTTTATCAGGTATTGCTGTTGTTTGCTTAACTAATCATGTATTGCTAAAACCCATGGTTAATTTAACTAAATCTTTGTTCTTGAAGGTGGATTCAGTTTGTTGAGGACACACTCGTCGTCACTGCTTAAAGATTTGTGCCGGTAAATCACTAAATCTTTGTTCATTTGATTTTTTTCGTGATTTATTTCCTCTCTCTTTCTGGGTTCTCTTGGATATTAAGAAATAATGGAAACTCGTATTGATCTGGGTATTTTTTTTATTATTATAAATTTACTTTCTTTTTGTTTTTGTTGGATATGGACACTTTTGATATTTGATAGATGTAAAATTTATCCACTTGATTAATGTACATTTTAGTTTGGTTTCCTAGGTATCGTTCAACACTCACACTTTAAGAGGACAAAAAGGGTTTGTTTTGATTCACATGATTCCCATTATTTTATAAGATAGTTGTAAATTATGATATAAAGATTGTCATCCCTATGATTTGAAAGCAAAATCCTGCCATGTTTAAGTCATTCTTTATTTTGACTTTTGTGTTTGTGACTGATTAGTTTTGTTTTTGTCCCCTGATTTTGAGCAGGTGAACAACTTCAATTGGAATGTGGAAAGGAATTGTTATCAAATTCACGATTGGCCACAGGTAATATAGTCTATACGAATTCCGGTTGTGTTAGATGTATGAAATTATCAAAACAAAGTTTGGTGTGATTTATGAGATAGTAACAATTAAGGTGACCAAATAAATCATAATGCAAAGTTGTAGGATGTTTCTTTTTGTTAAGCAGAACACTGACATTAACTATTTTAGTTTGAATACCTGCGAAAATATAACAAATATCACTTGGATCCCTTTCTTAGGATCTGTCTTAAGATTCTTGAGTTCTTTCCAATGTTTCCTTGCCATAATTTCTTTTAAACCTTTACCACTTTTCTCTTGTCCTATTTTTCTCATACAAATAATGTGTGTATCAGAAAACAACATGGCTCGCAATGTTTTACATGTGTATATTGGTTGGCGTTATGCATTTTGGGTAGAGTCTATATTGATGCTTCCATTTGTTATTTCAGGATTTTTAATGAAGCCTTTACAGTTGAAAGGTGCAAATTTTTCTTGAATTGGTTTATAGTAAACTCCTATTATTGTTTTCCATCGGTAAACTAGTTATGGATCCAAGTTTTGTTCTTGTTGATTTGATAAAGGCTCAAGTACCTGAGACAGTTGCATCAGGAGTTCATGGTACATCAAGAATTAAGCATTAGCCTGATACTCATTTCTAGATTAATATCTTGCAATTCATTGTTGTGCCTGATTATTATTGATTT
>Ga0228711_1000694_pt1 | contig 44175 bp, 24 predicted proteins | sample MedpolnodulmetaG_2_FD_177996 | JGI IMG/M metagenome (GOLD analysis project Ga0228711, IMG submission 177996) | Root nodule microbial communities from Medicago polymorpha collected in Santa Monica, California, United States - brown nodules | ecosystem: Host-associated > Plants > Roots > Nodule...
CAATTTTTATCTTTTTTTTTTTTTTTTTTATATATATTTTATCCTACAATATTTCATTCCATCTCATCTACAAACCATTTTCCATCATTGACACATGAACATATCCTATAGCCATCGGCAACCTAGAATATTAAGATAATAATATACGAATAATAACAAAAGTAGTGCAAAGGACAGAGACAGCAGAATCAAACTTAATATTTTACTGTTAAAAGATGCACTAAGTAAGATTCAGTTGGGAAAAAATACACTCTGATGGCATCACAATTCCAGCCAGTATCATGTTAGTAGTTTAGCAAGTTCATCAACTCCTAATGTTCCTTGCGGTACAAGGTTCATAAACCGCTCATCAAAATTTTCTTTTCTTCGAATTCTAGGACTCCTCCCCCTTTTATCTTTCGTGGTAACGGTGGTACCTTTGGTGGTAACAGTGGGAGTTTCTCTTGTCTCCAGAGACGGAGCTTCTTGCTTGTCCCTTTTTTGAACCACAACCTTTCTATGTTTCATAAAAACAGGTCCAGGTGGAGCTGATTGTGCAAAGGAAACTGTAGTTCGATAAATATTGTCTGCATCCAAAGAATCTTTATCTAAAACAAGTGCACTGCCTTGCTCAACAGCTTGCTCCAATAGCAATGAAATTCCATTCGCACAAGGGGTAGCTGACCTTGGTAGCAGACTGACATCAGCCACTCCTGAATCATTAAGCAACTCATCAGCGTGAGGATCCACTGTGCTAAAGATATTACTGTTTCTAGATCCTAGCATTGCATTTGATCCTGAAATTGAAGTAGAAAGACAGTCACCGAAGCTTTTGTCATCCATTATATCTGAAGTTCCATGGCTATCACTGATAGCGTTTGAGGGGCATTCTGTGTGCCTACCATCATGTGAAATGGCCGTACCTGGGCTGGTGTTGCTGCAAGTTTCTGGCTCACCATAGGAATCTGTGGCAACATTTGTGGTTTCAGCTTCATAGACTTTTGTAAGCGAAGCATCAGCAACCACCGACACAGATTGCTTGCTATTTTTGTCATGTGATAGATTGCTTACATGCTCCACGGGATTATGATGTAGACTTGGTGTTGAGACATCTAGAGCTTCTGACTGCAGTGTTTTGTAATTTTTGTTGTCAGCATCAGCTTTAGTGGCTTCCTTGAAGTCCTCTACGAGATCTGGAAAAGAGGACTTCCAATTCCGTCCTCTCCACATAAGTATATGCTCATTTTCGTACGAAAGCAATGTGCATGGAACAAGATCCTACAGTCAAAGAACATGTGGAAGAAAGATGTTAGAATATAGATTTCATAATAAAAAATAAAAAAACCATGATACGCATGTCTATCCTATGACAAACAAAAAAAATATAACCAAGAAGAATCCAAGTGCTCTTCAACACTTGATGCAAAGTTCGTTATACCCTTAGTTTTGCTCCAATCTTTCGATAGTCACTTTTATTTAGTCCTTGACAGTTTACACGTACTAGTTCACACTCTTCAAATGCCTCTCTGACATTGTTTACAAGGTTATAATAAACGCCATTTTTTCCTGTTGCAAGAAGAAGAAAAATCAATTAAATAAGCATGTGTATCGGAAGAATAAAAACACAGACAGCTAGATTTAGTTCGTTGTTAAACTGTTACGAACATCCTTAAAAAGATACCTAGCTTGCATATGGGAATCAATGTCCTTCCCTTTTGACGCATTTCAGTTGCTTCTTCTAACGTTAAACCTTCTGGAACTTGCTGAATCAGCCTAGGATATACTGGAGGCACAGGTTTCCACAACATGAGAGGAAAACGCGGGCGTGTTTTATAATTGTAATTTCTTCCTCGGAAAAGGTATATAACACCACCCCTTCTGTAAATGACTTTCCCTCCTGTCTTTTCCTGGCAAACCACAACATATGTCATGAGGAACATAAACAATAAAGGTTGGTCTTATTTCCATATTTCCATTTCCCCAATCTCTATATCCACCCATCCTCTGTTCCATCATCAACACCCGTGGTGGTGGACAATTGATGGATGTGACTTGTGAAATATGTGAGCAAATGATAATATTGGAAAAAATATTAATTAACCTACAATCAGTGACGGAATGAGAGACTAGCTATCAGGGAGGAAATAGTTAAAGCACTGACACAACGGTTTCCTAGAAGAGGGGGCAGCAATAGTCATAAAAACCACGCCAAATGCCATAGAGAATAGCCAAAGACATTAGGGAGGGACAAACTTAATTGAGTCCATTTTAATGAAGAAGAACATATGACAAGAGGAACATAAATAGTAAAGCATGATTTCATTCGCATATTTCATTTCCTCACATATCTAGCATTTCTCAATCACCATATCCACGTAACCTACATTTTATCATCAATACCAATGGTGGTGAGTGATTAAGGGATGTGACTTGTTAGATGTGCAAGGAAATGAATATATTATAATGAAGTATGGAAAAAAAATACAAACAGTGACGGAGCCAACTACTAGAATTAGGGAGCCAGTAGCCAACGACTTACTAAGGGGGGCCCTAGTCAAAGATACCAAGGCAAAGGCTTACAATCTGTTTGTTTGATATTTGTTTCACAGTGAATGTGGCAATTTGGCTTTATGAGGAACTTGCTGCATTTTCTTCTGTTTGTGGGGAAACAAATCTCAAACAAACAGGCACAGGACATAGCAAATACACAAAGGCAATTTAAGGTTAACCACTTAAAGAAAATGAAAGGAATCAAGGAATATGCCAATGAACAAAGGAGTGTTAAAAACAGAATGATCAAGAGTTTCTCCAACATAACTCAATTTTATAGAAGGAAAAGGAACGAAAAACAAATATTACAAAGAAGCAACACACATTGAAACAGCTGTTGAAATTTTCACACAATTTTCTTACAACATATTATTGTTGTTGTTTCTTCAAAATAAGAGCTTTTGAATCAAGGTAAACTGGTTACACACTATGAGGGAATAGGAAACAAACCTCTAATTGTTGGCACACATTATCCATATCAACCGTACACACTCCTATGCACTTGATCTTACAGACCCTTCGACGCTTCCAATGAGCATGTATATTATCCAACATGTTATGTATGAAACCATCTCTACCTAAAACACCAAAATTGAATTAATAAAGGATAGATAACTTAACTAAGCGCTTATAGCATCATAAGTGCTAACAAAAAGATAAAATAAAGTCAAACTATATCGTAGCTATTATACCCAAATTGAGTTGGCGACTAGATTTCAAGGTACTTCTAACCAACTCATTAATCTCCTCCTTTGTCAATGGTTCACCCAACACCTCTTCTATAGACCTCACATAACTCGGGCTAGTCCCGGGCAAAAACGGACCGGGAGACTGAACCGGTTTAACACCCTTCTTATGTGGCGGTGGAAGAACAAAAGAATCAAACTCCTTGAGCTTCTTCTTACTCGGCGGAAGTGGAGGCCGACCGGTCCAAGGTCTGGGCATAGTAACCGGTCCAAACGGAACAAAAGGCGGTTCACGCATTTGAACGGGTTTGGATTTAGGAGTTTCGGTGTAACTGTATTTGAATTCGAATGGAGCACCTTCGATTACGTAGGAGACTCCGTCTTCACTGATTTTTACATTTTCGGGGGTTTTGTTTACTGGTTTTAGTTTCTGTTTGGGTATATTTGAAAACTTGAGTGCTGGGTGTGATTGTGGGTCCACTTTGGGCTTTGATGGCTTCTTGTTGGCCTTTCCGGTGGGCCGCCGGGATGATTGGTCGGAATTGGAGGCAGATATGGGGAAAGTGGTAGCGAGTTTTAGAGCCATTGATAAGAGAAAGTGGTGCTTCGCATTTCTCAGTTTCACTACGAGATGAAGATTTGTTTGGTTGAATCTTTGCGACGGTAAACCACACCGGCTGTTGTCTCTACAAACCAACGTTATCCGAAACAACCAAGATTTTTGCTTTTGTTCTTCGGGGTTTTTAAGATTTTTTTGGTAATAACATGCTTTAAATAGATAAAAGATTATAGCAATGTTATTGCAAAAAGAAATGATATTGTTAAAAAGGGAACTCAAGAAAAAGAAAAAATGCTATTGATAAAACGGGAAATAGTAACTAACTAGGACACTCTTTAACAACCTTTAAATAATAAATATTTTTTATAAAAATTGACGTATTCAATGCATTGAAAATTAAACAATTTAACTTTCTTCTACAAATATTTTCTTAATTAGAAATCCTTAAAAATACACTTACGACACTCATTACAAAACCCTTCAAAATAATTATCATGGTTTAACTATTGGTTTGTAAAAGAAAAACTATTCGTTAGTTATAATAATAAAAAAAAAACCATTAGTATGTTTGTTACTATTATAAATTATTATCGATGTAATATATAAGTGGAGCAATAGCAGAAACCTAAATAAAAACGATTTAAGCACACCCACATAAAAGTATATATTGTTTATTTATTTAAAAAAATATACTTTGTTTAGTTTCTTTTTCTTTTAATTTTATTTACTCATGTGTGCACGCTTTAAGCCTTTATATTTAGATTTGTGATCAAGTAAGAATTACTTTCTAAAGTGAAAGATGATATTATTATTTTTTTCCTAACAAAGAGATTATTCATTAGATGAAACAATTTGATTTTTTTTATTAAGTTTGCACTAAATACTTGAAATAATATTCATTTTAAAATAACTTAGGAGAAAATCAAAATGATACCCAAGAGTGTTTAGATGAGATGACGTAGATTTCTTCTAACTTGACCAAGGTCTTATGTTCAAATTCAGTTTTGGACATGCAACAACATTAAAGCTTTAAGGGAGAGTTGGTCGCCCGTTTGCGTCCGACAAGGCTCGAGGGACTACTCTTCACAGTTGTGCGCGCGAGGAATACCCGATTTACACACACAAAAAAGGGACGAGAGAGACACACAAAAATGCTATGGGGGACTAAGAGCACAAACATCAGGGGTGGCTAGGCATGTCAACAAACTTCGTATCGTGGGAAACTGCCCAAAACCATCCAATTTGACGAGTTTTCTCCATTTTGACAGGGTTTTGGTTTTCTTGGATTTTATGCAGCAATAATGGGGATATATATACACTCACCTCGAATCTGTCTCGAATGGAGAAAATTATTAATATGCATCATGCAAGTCTCTAATGTCAACCCTATTTTTGAGATATTTTAAACTTTTAATCGATGTGAACATTTCTCTAGTTTGATGTTGACAAATACAAATGGTGTTAGGTGTTTCCTACGCCAAAAGGATTAGATTAATAAAGACATTTTGAATATTAATTTGTGGTAGTAAGTTCGAGTTTGTGTTATGGGTTTAGGGAAAACTATAAGTTTGGGGTGTGGTCCACATCAAATATTTAGTCTGAAATATGATGATATAATATGTTTTAAACGAAAGTTTTTAGAAAATTTTATTACAGTTTCATCGATGTTGATTTTTTCAGTCATCATTTTATATACCTTCAAGGTTTTAAAGAAATTTTATTACAATTCATCGATATAATCATGTTATTTAAAAACTTCTAAATTTTAAAATAGGAGATAAAATCCGCAAAATGTTAAAAATAGATAAATCAAAATTGCAATCAAGAAAATAAAAGAAAAAGTTGTTGCCTATTACTACCTCCGTCTCTAATTGTAAGACCTTTTTGCTAAAATCACGGGAATTAAGAAAGTGGATAATTGTATTAAAGTTGTTTGTAATCACTATTGTTTTTACAATTTTATCCTTACGAGAGAGAGTTGATTTATGCTTTCCATATGCTATTTATTGTTGATTGAAGAAGAAAATGTATAATAAATAGGGGCATGTATGTAAAGAAATAATTAATGTAGTTGAAAATAGCAAACGAATCTTATAAAAAAGGGACAATTTTTTTTCAAAAGTATCTTATAATTTATAATTAGGGAGGGTGATATAAAAAAAGTAAAAAGTGGGTGGGTGGGGTCACAACAAATGTAAAGAAATCAATAACTTCGTTTTCTTGTGAACTATTATTCATACTTGTGCAAATTATAAAATTAACAAGTTGTTGCCTCTAGATTCAGAAGTTAGTAACTTTAATCTCATCTGCTTATGAGAGTACGTGATTCTTTGTTCAGCTGCTGAGAAAGTTGAAGATCGCAAAACAGAAAGAGGAAAGAAAAAGAAGAAGAAGAAGAAAAAACATGAAGTGGAGTGTAATAACACTTCAGTCTTCACTACACTGAGGTTAGTACTGTACTGCTCCATTTTGTCTTTTTCCTTCAAATGTAGATCAATCAACAACAATGTTAAACCCTTTCTTTTTTCTTGCCTTCATATTTACTTGATCTGAATCACATCAACTTTCTCTAATTATCTCGAGTTCCATTTTTTTTTAGGACCCTTTGATTTCTTTTCAAGCTTTCTGTCTAAAATCTACTGACTTGGGAACTCATACATGCAACTGAGTATTGGAAAATTATGATTGAAGTGATTTTGGGGTTATCTTAGTTCTTTGACAAGTTAACATGTTTCAATATTTTCGTGAGTTATGTCATATGGGAAACCAAAGATTACTTTTTTTGTTGGGAGCACTTGCTGTTAATTATTTACTGTTTCAATCAATTTTGGTTCCATATGAAAATGAAAGAGCTCCTTGGTCTTCTTCTGATTTCAATAATGCTGTTATGGTGGAGAAAGTCAATATTCCCATTATTGAAGAAGATGTAGGAATGCATAACTATGCAAAGAGTAGTTTAGTTTCTGATAGTGTTTCTGAACATGGAGTGAATAGAAATGATTTTCACATTTTACTTGGGAAGAAAGATGTTGGTAAAAATAAAAGCTTGGAGTTAGATAATGTAGGTTCCAAGAAAAGTTTCATAGCAGTTTTGGCCAAGGAGAGTAAGCTTGACTTTTCAGTGAACCCATCTTTGGAGACGAAAAGGGGAATTTCTACAATTTCTCAGTTGGTAAAAAGTAAAAATATTGATTCAAGAGAGCATGATGGAGTTGGTTTTGGTGCCTCACAGAGTTCAATTTCATTGACTAATCGGACTCGTCTTGAAAATTCTCCTCAGATTAAGAAGTTGTCTGCTTCAGATAAAAGTACTCCGGCGAATAATGTTACTGTGAGAAAGATGAGGTGTAATATGCCCCCTAAGTCAAGAATGTTGATACAGGAGATGAACCATTTGCTAGAGCGCCGCCGCACTTCTTCTCGTGCAATGGTATTATTTTTGACAATTACAAACTTTCTAGTTGCTACCTGGAAAAATGATTGTTGTGGAGTTTTGATTATTTCAACCTGGAATTCTACTTTGATTGCAGAAACCAAGGTGGAAATCCAAACTTGATATGGAAATTCTAGCAGCAAGGTCAGAGATTGAGCATGCTCCTACAGTAACAAACGACAAGGAACTCTATGCTCCCCTCTTTCGCAATCATTCTATGTTCAAAAGGTAATCTTAATAAAGTTGTTAAAAAAATATCACCTCAACTAAAGTAAGTTCTACTCTGACATGCATTGGTTTTGACACATGCTTGTTTTGTTACCAATCTTTCCTGATTGCATGTGTAGGAGCTATGAACTGATGGAACGCACACTCAAAGTATACATATATATGGAAGGAAATAAACCGATCTTTCATCAACCTATACTTAAGGGGCTATATGCGTCGGAGGGGTGGTTTATGAAATTGATGGAGGAAAATAAGCAATTTGTTGTGAAGGATCCTGCAAAGGCCCACCTGTTCTATATGCCATTTAGTTCACGTATGTTAGAGTTCTCCGTTTATGTACGTAACTCTCATAATCGGACAAATCTCCGTCAGTATTTGAAGGACTACACAGATAAAATTTCAGCGAAGTATCGTTACTTTAACAGAACTGGTGGTGCTGACCATTTTCTTGTTGCATGCCATGATTGGGTATGATGTTTGCTCTTTTATATTTTTCCCTTTAATTCCACTTGCATGATGAACCAAGATATTATTCTATTATGATGGTTGAATTAAATGCCTATTTAATGTCCTAATACATATTTGTTTGGAAGTCCTTACCTAGCATTGTCCTGGCCTTTTTGATGAGGGTCAATGAGCGTAACAACCTTATTTATTGGACATCTCTTTTATACAAAGTATTTGTTGGGATATGGCTCATAATTTAGGACTCGGATCCTCTACAACTACTTTATCTCTAAATACAACAGTTCCTACATCTTTTGTATAAAGTATTTGTTGGGTATGACTCATAGTTTACTGAAATAGACATCTTTTATACAGGGACAGTTCACCGGTAATCTTGTAAACTGGATCTTAGTATTTAAACACAAGTTGTACTTTATAAACCCTAAACTTGAATAATAGAAAGGTACTGACGCCGCTCTGCAGTCAGAGATGTAGGCACAATTATCCGAACTCCATAATCAAATATCCTGTGTTCTCAATTTACATTATTTTCTTGTCTCTATTTACTTTTGAACCATGTATTCTGCTGATTTGCTTCATCTTTTGTTTTCTACTGTAGTTTGTATGTCATTATAGATATCAGCAATGTATGTAGTAGCATTGCTCTTTGCTTTTGTGCACATAGCTAAAAGCCTAAAACTTTTACGTCTCATGTTGTAGGCTCCATATGAAACAAGGCATCATATGGAATACTGCATAAAAGCCCTCTGCAATTCTGATGTAACTCAAGGCTTTAAAATAGGAAGAGATGTTTCTCTCCCTGAAACCATGGTCCGGTCGGTACGAAATCCTCAGAGAGATCTAGGCGGAAAACCTCCACAACAAAGGTCCATTCTGGCCTTCTATGCTGGAAACATGCACGGTTATTTGCGTCCGATATTACTAAAGCATTGGAAGGACAAAGACCCTGATATGAAGATATTTGGCCCAATGCCTCATGGCGTTGCACACAAAATGAATTACATCGAACACATGAAGAATAGCAAATACTGCATATGCCCCAAAGGGTATGAAGTCAATAGCCCACGGGTAGTTGAAGCCTTGTTTTACGAGTGCGTACCTGTGATCATATCTGACAATTTTGTGCCGCCATTTTTCGAGGTTTTAAATTGGGATGCATTCTCATTAATCCTTGCAGAGAAAGATATTCCAAACTTGAAACAAATACTTCTTTCAGTGCCTGAAGAGAAGTATCTCAAGCTACAACTTGGTGTCAGAAGAGTTCAGAAACATTTTCTTTGGCATACTAAACCTTTGAAGTACGACCTCTTTCACATGACCCTTCACTCAATTTGGTATAATAGAGTGTTTCAAATAAATGTGAGAAAAAAAAAATGAATTTGAGCCCTCTGAACTAGAAAGCAGAAGCACGTCTGGCTTAAGAACTTAGCAGAAGAAATGAAAACTTAATTATGTGAGACAATGCTTCTTAAGCTGTAGAGGCAATGAGAACTTGAGAAAGAACATGGCAAGAACTAGGAATTTGTATTCAGTATCCTAGTTTGTTACTAGTACTGAATGTATCAAAAATAAAATGTTCCAGATCATGTCAATGTACTTAACAGTTACAGGCTTCTTGCAGTTTTCAACAGTCCAATTTGAAGATAAATAATTGTAAATATATTTTTTTTCCTTCAATTTTCATGTGAGTTTCAACTTTCCACCCCTACATTACCTAAAATCAAACATTTTTTTTAATATCTACATTTTATTACCGAAGAAAGTATCCATTAAATGACACAAATATTAGTCAAGTTAAGCAACATTAGCAACCAAATATTACATCGATCACTAGTTTGAATGAGTTATTTTTATGGTTAATGTATAAGAGCCATTTCCAATGAGTGCATGTTACTTCTTCTAAATTTTAACATCTACTTACATTTTTACATCAGTTGGGAGAATGGTTAGAGTAGTTACCTTAACTATCATGAATAGTACTAGGAAGTAAGAACAGTTTGTGCAATAACGAGTAAGCAAAATTTCTCACATTTTTTTCCCCTCATCTTTATCTTGTTTTCCACCTCATGTAGCAGACACTAGCGGTCAAAGAAACATGGCACTTGTTGAGCACAAAATAGTTTGCCTCCTCTAATAATAAAGTGCGAAATGGGAAGGAAAAAAAAACAATGATTGTTTGTTATTTTAACATACTCTTAATTATTTTTAATATTCACCTTTCATTTATTAACCAGTAGTTGATAATATTTCTTTATATTTGTTAGATTATTTTTAAAGTGAATTGCATAAGTTTTTTCTTAAAAGAGTGAAATATAAAAAATGAAGTATACTAATCCTCAAGCTTTACGTTTTTGACAAATTATCAAGAAAATATGAAGGTCAAATTGTGCATGTCCACGAAATCCCAAAATTCTGCTCCCAACTCTCCACGTGTCCCATCCACCATGAAAGTGAAGCAGTGCAGCGATGATCTCTGTCTGTCCTATCCGTTATCCAATATGGATTTTCGATACAACTATGAAGTATGAACTATGTCTGTCAGTTCAAACCTTCTGAATTTAATGAAACAACTGTACCAAAAGTATATAGTATAAATAAAAGTAAAATACCTATGGTTTGCTCCATTCCATTTTCATTGTGATCCAAAAATGTAGAAAAATATGTATATCTAGTATAAAGTTTATATTTTATTATATACACATGCACATACACATATACTAAAAAAAGAAAAGTAGGAGTGGTCCAACTGAGTTGGAGAGATTGATACAACAAGCCAGTAGGTATATCCCTCAAAAAAATAAAAAAACAAGTAGGTATAGTTATCAAATCCGATCCATTCTATAATTCTTCTGCTGTACTAATAATCTATATACCCATTTTGTACAAAATTTATTAGTTAGTGACTCAGTCTGTATTTGCTGGGTTGCTAGGTAGTGGTGCCTACCACATTTATCTAGCTTCAGAAAGTTCAAAATCATATCTAGTTGATGTTCTTTTATCAACCATGTTAACTTCAGATAAAGATTCTTTCCATTTATCACAAGTATAATTAAGGAAGGTAACTCAGTAGATTAATCATTTCATTTTTCACTCACAATTTACTTTAGTTCATTTTATGATAATAACATTGTTTCTAAATCTTATGTAGTCCCTAATTTCAGGATATGATAATTGGATTTTGATCATTAATGGATGACATACTCACAAATATTGTGAGACTCACAAGTTATATTAGTGACCGATTCTTAAAGTTCATAGGTATCTTCTTGATTTCATGATCTCTACCAAGATATAGATAGCTATTAGTTATGTTCTATTACTTGAAGTAATGTTTTCCATAATGTCAATGCTGCACAGAGGATTTGGTGCTCAGAGATGCAGTTAGGTATACAGAAAATTTTGGGGACACTCCACTGGTCAATCCATCAGCACACAATTCAAAAGGTTATCATACAAGAAACACATCTTTGCAATCTCCTCAAGTAGGAAGTGAAAACCATGAAATCTATGGAAGAAGAGCCATTAACAATAATAGTGAACTGCTAGTAGATACCAGATCTATTGCTGCTGTTCCTTCATTTTTATTTAAAGGGTAATGAGCTTTTGTTCTTCATGCTTAACCATACTACTACCAAATGACATTGCATGAATTGCTCTGTCATTGAATTTTCACTTATGTAGCATCGATACTTTAGATTGAAGATGTGGCTGGTCTCCGACATCGACATGTGTGATTACATTCAAATATTTGACTTTCTCAAATTATTACTACTGTTGGTGTCGTGTTTGGTGTCCGTGCTCAGCTATTATATTAGACTAAATGTCAGATTATAAGAAGTTCATTTTCTGTTAATATTTTGAAAATCAGCATTTTGCGTTTTTATAATTGCTATTGCATTATCCTCATATTTGTGCAGTTTGACACTCCCATTTCTTGGTCTACAATATGCTTGGAGTTTGGGAATGGCCTCTTGCAGATATTCTTTCTCATGCATTAGATGTGCTCAACTTCAAGTTCATAGGTAAATAAAACGACTAGGTTTGTGGAAGGCAATCTGATGGAAAATATTATTTAAAAAAAAATAGATTACTTATTTCCGAGTTCACTTTATTTTCCTTTGTCCATTCATTATGGTCTACAGATTACTGAATACTGCTATAAAATTATGGAATTTCTCAGAGTTACATCTCGTGTGTTGAAAACATTGCGCGGTTCTAGTGACGATATTGGGTGGTTGCAGCATGCTCCTGGAATGCCTCCAGTACATGATGGAACTTCAAGATTCTTGGAATTGCTATCAGACATAAGGTCCCCTATTTTATTATAAGGTTTAATCTGATATAATCTGGACTAAAGATTTATTTTTCCGTTCTCATTTACCTTTTGAAGACCATGATTTTCTTGCAAAATCATTCATTTGCCACATTTGGTACTGTTGAACATCAAATATAACTTATTCACAATTTTATATTATGACATTTCTTTCTTTTTATGTTCCCCTTATCTATGTTTTTGGTATTTTGCCTGCTTTATTTTTATACCATCAAATATTAAAATTCTTGTTCATCTTTTCTTGGGAAACTCTGTTTACATAGACTGTTCTTGGGTTTCATTTTACAGAAATGGAAAGGATTCACTGCCTAGTTCATTTGTTTATTTGCTGATTCCAGGTATGACAAAATCCATATCATCTACCTTCACCGTTGAGATTAACATATATTTATTTTTTGTTAAGATTAGAACTTAACTTACAAATGTTGCAGGTCTATTTAGCAATCATGGACCCTTGTATTTTGTTGCCACTAAGAGGTTCTTTTCAAAGATGGGTCTAGCTTGCCATATTGCAAAAGTTCATAGTGAGGTAATCAAATTATTAGTTTATTCAAATTAGTCAATCAGTGTAGGAAGTACTCGGGTTTGAACCTTGGCTGAAACGATTGTTGATCAAACTTTACTTGCCTCTTGGCACAATTCGGGATTACCGAGGATCCTTTCCCTTGAGAACCGGAGGTTTAAGATTAAAAAGTTTGTCGACCAGTTTTAACTTTTAACCATTAACATATATTTGCTGAAATGCATTTAGTTTATTACATTTCTTCCTTTTGGAGTTTGAACATTTTTCCTTACACTCAGATTTTCAAATCTATTTCTCGTTACACTATTCACCACAAAATTGCATCCTTCTAGCGTCTGAGTTTCCAATACATATTTGTTTCTCTTTTAAGGCATCAGTGGAACACAATGCCATGGAACTCAAGCAGTATATTGAGGAGATTTACTGGGGTTCTGGCAAGCCTGTTATGCTACTTGGACATAGTAAAGGTGGTATTGATGCTGCAGCTGCTTTGTCTCTATATTGGTCTGACTTGCAGGGCAAAGTTGCTGGTTTGGCACTGGTACAGAGTCCATATGGTGGCACCCCCATAACTTCTGATATTCTCCGTGAAGGCCAGATTGGCGACAAAGAAACCCGGAGAATCTTGGAACTTATAATATGCAAAATAATTAAGGTAACCATTTCACATGCCTTGAAGTTTGTGGTTGGACTAGAGTGTACTAATTGCTCATTTTATTTGTATCTAAAAATGATATCAGAAAAAAAAAAAACTCTTAGAACTTAAGATGATCATAAGCATTGTTCTCGATTGAAAACATAAATCAACCACAGAGGAGGATTGAGGATGGTGAATCTCTGGCGCTGGTGAACGACCTCTTCGGTGACGATGCCTGTCCAAGCGGGAAAGTACCTGCTAAAGGCACTCCAATGCTAAAGTCAATCTCAGCATAATATGATAAGGATAGTGAATGAGAGATACCTGAAATAGGGTAAACCATTTTCTTTATAAAGGAGGACTTGATTGGTTAGCAGACCGACTCTATTAAGGAGGACTGAGTACACAACCCTTTGAACAGCAAGCCTGAAGGGCAAAGGCGTTCGCTAGCTTGGCCATGTACTACAGTATAGTACACACACAATGAAATTTGATACTTGGGCAGGAAGTTACTTGGCTATTTCTTCTCCCCGTATGGGAAAAGAATATGGTATGACTATGAGCCAATTGCTGATTGATTAAGGTGTTTTCTTTCAAACGGACTGTTATGTTTTTGAAATCGGGTTGCTAGGAATCACATGTTACATTTTACTTCTATTTCCTCACAATTTTATGCCAGGAATCCGAAGTCCTAACTGCATCTGATTTTGGTCTCTTTTGTTGTTAATTTACAAAAACTAGAACTAATTTTGTTAATTTCAAATTCCATAAGGAAAACACATCCTTTCTCTCCCTGTCTGTTAATTGTATGTCAGTTGTATGCTTCAGGGTGATATTAGGGCATTGGAGGATCTCACATATGAGAAGCGGAAGGAATTTATCATGAAGCACAAGCTCCCCTTGGATATTCCTCTAATCTCCTTCCGTTCTGAAGCAAGCATTGCCCCTAGTGTTCTTGCAACAATGACACAGATAGCTCATGCAGAAATTCCCCGGTTCATTCTACCAAAATTTGGATCAAAGGTGTCTGATAAATTTGTCAAATCAGGACGCCAAGTTCCTGTATTGGTTCCTGTATCTGCTGCAATGGCTGCATTTGCTCTCCACCTGCAGCTGAGGTATGGTGAAAAGAGTGATGGGGTAGTGACATGCCGCGATGCTGAAGTTCCAGGATCAGTTGTTGTAAGGCCTAACATGAAGCTAGATCATGCCTGGATGGTTTACTCTTCAAATTCAAAAAAGAAGAATTCAAGCGAACCCGATGCTCGCGAAATGTGTCAAGCTATATTTACTTTACTTGTAGAGCTTGGTAAGACAGAAAGGGAAGTGGAGCAAGTCTTATAATTCCAGTTTTGGGTCCTCAAATCACTTAGTTGTGTTGTTTGTTCAGTTTTCTTTGGTTGCTTTTGTTTCTTCAGCATTTCAGCTCCATGTTTAGCTACTATAATGCACAATTCAGTTTAGTACTCTTTTGAAACATTTTAGTCCCACTGGTGAAAACATTTTCAAGATTCTATTATATCTTACTTAACAAGAAAAATTAACATCAACTTTAAAAAATAGAAGAAGAAAATATTTTAAAATTTAAACAGGGCCTTATTGTAAATTTATAACATCAAAGCTATTCATTCGGACCATCCACCAAAATTATCCAAGGACAATAACACTCAACTGAAAACCCATTAAAATATAAGCACCCACAATTAGCATTTAGTAAAAAGAACAAAGAGTAAAAGTTTAAATTTCAATTTTAATATCTTAAATCTTGGAATTGTGTAATTTTCATTCTCCACTTTTCAATACCCTGAATTAGATCCTCATACCAAGAAGAATGGCATCATCATCACCATATATAATTGTTAAGCTAAAAGTGAAATGACACCATAAATAAAATTGTGTCACTCATTATTATTAGGCTTAATTACATTTTTGGTCCACGCATTTTGACAGCTCACGAAAATGGTCCTGCCTCTTTTAAATCGAACAAAACCGTCCCTAAACTATATGTTTTTTGCAGTTTTAGTCCTACCTCCTATTTTCAACTCCAGAAACGCAGAGAAATAACAGTTTTATGCTCAACCATGAAATAAACAAGGAATAAAACATGTGGGTATAAGGAATCCACTTTATTCAACACACTAAGCAAAAAATCTTAATTTCTAAGATATGTTTCAAATTAGGGTTTTTTTGGTTAGTGTGATGAATAGAGTAGATTTCTTATACCACATGCTTTATTCCTTATTTATTTCATGGTTGAGCGTAGGGGTAGGTCTAAAACTGCCTAAAATTGTCATTTCTCTGCGTTTCTGGAGTTGAAGATATGAGGTAAGACTAAAACTGCAAAAAAACATATAGTTTAGGACAGTTTTATTCGATTTAAAAGAGACATAACCATTTTCGTGAGCTGGTCAAAATGCGAGGACCAAAAGTGTAGTTAAGCCTTATTATTATTACTGGTATCAACCCTCCGGTTTATGTGAAAAGAAGACTTAGATAATTTACGGTTCGATTAAAAGGTAAGTAAAATTAGAGTGGTATCAACCCTCCGGTTTATGTGAAAAGAAGACTTAGATAATTTACGGTTCGATTAAAAGGTAAGTAAAATTAGAGTTTCAGGCAAGCTTCATACGCGTTATTATTATCGATGCAAGAATACTGTTTTGGTGGCATAATAGCGCTGCAGTGCAGGACCACCACAAACAAATGCATTAGTGGTTTGGGCCATTAATAATTTGGTAGGACTAGGAAGCACTGCTCTAGGCCCAAAGTGTAATATTATTGTTCTGCCCCACTATGCCGATGTATTGTCTGCGTGCAAATACAAATATACCCAGGAAACATAACTGACAACAGGAGCCATTTTCATGTAAAAAATCTGCGACTTTATATGACATCGTAAATACAAATTTTAGGTGCAACCAACTAACATAGTAGTATTACAAAATATTGCTTTCGTCTATGTTAGAGAATACAAATATATCATGTTTCACCTTTAAGTACGATATATCCTGTTTTGATTGAGGTATTGTCCGCTTTAGATGTAAGTTATTTACGATTTTGTCTCTTATAAAAGACGCCTCATTGGATCGAGGATTGTGAGTGGCATTCTATATAAATTACTGTTGGTCTCGATTCTCAAACAATGTGGGACTTTAAGTGTATCAAATCAGTCACACCCTTAATCGAGGCAAAAGGAGAGTTTCTGTGTCGATCCAAATGAAGTTGTCAATGTTCCGTTCCCACGCTATTGAAGCTTGCATTTGGAGGACCATATCTTATACACACCATAAAATGGATTGTGACCAGGATCATCAATTTGAACCATCCAACCCAGGAAGTCCCCAAGACACCGTTGTCCAAATAAAGGCCTAATGACCAAAAACCCTATTTATTCTCTATTAAATACTAATGCATAGTGTTGGGCCAGATACATCACATCTTACCCATAACTTGCCTCTTACTCTCACTCTCTCATTGACTTGAACGTCAGGGCACGTGCAGTTACACCACCTCTTCATCTTCACAACCTCTGCTTGTTCATAGACCATCAACCTCAGGTCTGAAAGGAACAATATATATCATGGTCTAAAGTACATGGAAAAAGATAGGTAGACCACTCTTTGTGTACACCCTCTATACAACTGCTGATGTGGCAGGGGTAGTTTGATAATTTCACTCACAACCACACAATCTCTTCCCCTTCTCTGTTCACCAAATCGCTCTTCTTCCTCCTCTATTTGGCCTCACTGTCGCTCCTCTTCCTCCTCTCTCTGGCCTCACTCACAACCATCGTTTTGTCACCACAACCGAATGACAACTCCTTCTTCTTCATCATCGTCGTTTGCCCATCACCATCTCCATGTGTTTTGTCCATCACCACCTCCTCGTTGTGTCTCTCACCCTTTGCGTTTAATTCTGGTGTAGTGAGTTTTGATGACGGCGACGGCTGAGGTTAGATCGGCGACGGGGCTGGTGGAGATAGTGAGATCTGAAAGTGAAAGTAAGAACGACGGTGGTGGGGTGAGATCCGAGGATAAAGACGGCGGCGGTGGTGGTGGGGTGATGGGAACGACGGGGGTGGTTTGGTGTTTTCTGGACGTGGTGGTTATGGGTCTTCTAGGTGACGACGGCGATGACGTTTGAGTGGCTGGAGGTGGTGGTCGGTGGAGGAGAGGATGGAGGAAGAGAGAGGATTGTTTCACTGTTTTTTTTTTTTGGATTCACACAATAAAAAGTGGCCACGTGTCGCATTTTTGTGTGGAGGTCAATGGGTGGATGTCACCTAAGGTGGTTCGCCTATAAGAGCTCAAAGTACATTGGTTTCAGCATCAAATAGAAAACCAAAGCATATAATATAACATGTTTGGTTTCTCCATTAGAACATGAAATTATAATTTAGACAGCTCAACAAAAAAGTTACATAACAATGTTGTAAGGATATATATGAAGTAAGGAGAGGGATGGATAATTTGAGAATTTATGATTTACGGAACCGCCAAGTTGGATAGAAAATGGAACTTACATGTATGATGAGACACGAACATCCAGAAGTACTTGAGATCAGAGACATACAGTAAATGATATTGTTACCCCGATAACACCAGAACTGAACGAACATTTTTTTGACGAAACCAGGAACAGAACATTAAATTGTTCTTGATCTTTAACTTTCAGAAAATATTTTTCGAAATACGTGGAAGTAAATGCAGTCTCTTCCCATTTACAATGGGGTAACATGTTTGAGCAGTAGCAAATGTAAAAAAAAACAAGTTATCATTATTTTATTTTATTTGGTTACACAATCAAGTTTATCATTCATGGCAATAAAAATAATAATTTATATCAATTAAAAAAATTGAATTTTGTAATTTTTAGACCGTACAAATATAAAATGTAGACATATTATTTAATTTAAATAAATATTTTTTATATTAATTTAAAAAACAATAAATATGATAATTAAACCCAGAAAAATGACAAAATATGTGTTCTATGTATTTTATATTTTTTGATAAAATATATTTAAGTTAAGTTAAATAATAATAGAGTAGGTTGCCAAAAATGATAAATATAGCGTAAGAAAAAATACAGTAAATCTGAACGGAAAAACTGTACAGAAAAATCCAAAACTTGGTAACTCTTCACCATAAATATTTTTTGGGGCTAGTTTGGTTCGTTAAATTTTTTGATCAAATTTGGTTCATCAAATTAAATACAAACCAAAAAGAAGAAGAATTGATAAAGGAAAATAATGGCTTGTAATAATGAAAATATAATATTTAATAGAGAATTGATTCTAGTTAACTCAAAAGTTAGGAATTGTAACTTCAACCAGAATTGATTTTGAAGAAGAGAATTGTTTTTGTAAAGCTGAACCAAACGTGTGAAAAATTGTTTTTTTTTTCTTCTCAATTCTAAGACTCTAGAATTGCTTCTGAACTAAGAAGAAGTTGAACCAAACAAACACTTAAAACTCAACTTTAAAAACTAAGCATCAACATCATTGTTTTATTTTTTGGTTAATAGGTCTTTACCCCCCTGTAATATAGGTCATTTCCGGTTTTCCCCCCTGTAAAATATTTTTTTTGATTCACCCCCCTGTAAAATATTTTTGTTTTGATTTACCCCCTAATAGGCCAAACAAAAACCAATTTTATTTTATTTTTTCAAGAATTTTTCGTTTTTGTTTAGCCTATTAGTGGGGTAAATTAAAACAAAAATATTTTACAGGGGGGTAAATCAAAAAAAATATTTTACAGGGGGAAAAACCGGAAATGACTTATATTACATGGGGGTAAAGACCTATTAACCCTTTATTTTTTTAACGAATTCAATGAAAGTTTTTATAATAACTAAATTTGAGAGGAAGCCATTTTGTATCTATATATGGACTACTATTATATATACGATGTCGCGTCATTTTTCGAAGATCAAAGCTATTTGGGTTAGCATAGACTCACTAATTTTATTTCACGACTGAACTTTTAATTTTTCAAATAAAAAGGGAAAAAAGTTTTAATTACCACATTTTAAAAGATTTAGGGTTCGAGGGTTAGTTATATTTAGGGAATGTGTTAGCACCCTAAATATCCATAGTATTATATGGGAACCCCTTGATTTTATTCATTTTATATGTTATAACTTACTTGCTTTTGAAAATAGAATTAAATGGTGATCAAAAGAAAAAGAACATTTTTATTTACATTTTTTATTGATTTGGAAGGACATGGTCATTTGCCTACGTACCCGTGAGGGATCAAAACCTCGTAGTTCGGGGTAAAAATACCGATTAATTTGTTTTTATGTTTTTTATTAGTTTTGAAAAAGTTTTAAAATAAAAACCAAGTGGCAAAACAAGAATTTGTCTGTGTTTTTTAATATTAAAAGAAAATTACTCAAAAATATGATTAAGTTGATTGGAATTTGATTAAGAAAATAAAAATAAAAGGGAATCACTAGATTGAAAACCAAGGTTTATTATAAAAATGATTTTTTTGTGAATTTTTGTTTATTTAAAATGTTTTTGTTCTTTTTGAATATTAATTAAAAACATAAAAATAAAACTAACGTGACAAGAAAATAAAAGCGCGAGGAATTTCCGTAGTGACGTTGACTCACCACGAAAACCCTTTTCTAACTTAATATTTTTTCATTTTTTAATATATAAAAGCGGAATAAATAAAAGGACACACACATGATTTTTTTCTCATTTATAATTACATTGGTCCTAAGTACATTCTAATTGCGAATAAATAAATGACAGAAATTAAAATGCTAAATGATAATAATAAATAGAAATCAAATGAAATGCATAAATGCTAATAAGTAAGAAAATAAAAGAAACTAAGAGAGAGGACAACCGAAGGGACAAAATTCCGAAGGGACTTTTTCCGAATGGATAGAAATAATTAGAGGAGAGGAAAAGAATAGCTCGTCAACACAAGCTAAAGGAGGGAGAAAAGAGAAAAGTTCTTTGACAACTCAAGAGAATTTTTGGTGTGTTTTGAAGTGTTTGCCAAAGCCTCTATTTATTGTGCAAAATGGTTAATGAAAATGGTAAATCAGTTTAATTGAAATGATGAACAAGTATGGAGAATTTTGAAAGAGAAATGTGAAAGTTGATACTTGAAACATGGCTTGGATTGTGGCATGAAAAAAAAAGAGTTTGGACCCTGGACATTTATTTTTGGACTTATTTTAAGTAATTGATAAAAACAAAATAAAATAACCTAAAATAAAAACAAAACAAAATAAAAAATAAATAAATGATGGAAATAAAAAATAAAATAAAAAAACTAATAATAAAATAAAGGCTTAATAGCAGTTTTCGACCCCTAACTTTTACGAAGTTGTGATTTTAGCCCCCTAAGAAAAAACTACAAAACTGCCCCTAAGTTTTGCAACTATAGCAGTTTTGGCCCGCCAAGGCCAATTTTTGGTAAAAAAAAATTTAAAAAATAACACGTGGCACCAAACTTAGGGTGCCACGTCAGCGTAGTCCGAGTCAAAATTAGCCTTGGGGGCCAAAACTGCCACAAATGCAAAACTTATGGGGCGGTTTTGTAGTTTTTTTCTTAGGGGGCCAAAATCGTAACTTTGAAAATGTTAGGGGGTTAAAACTGCTATTAAGCCTAAAATAAAATAAGAAGCGGGCCTGAAATCGAACAAAAAATGAGATATTTTAAAATACATCTCTGCCGAAATTTTTTCTAAAAGGACAAAAGACTGAGAATATTCTGGATCACAAGACGTATAAAAGTAGGATCTTAGGTCAAAATTTGGGGTATAACATACGACTTACATGATTTGTGTATGAATGGAGAAGACCTATAAAGCATTAAGCATGCATCCTTAAAAAAAAAAACATTAAGCATGCATATATAATGTGAGAATGGTAAAAAATATACGTGGAGGATGATATGATTTCATTATGCATCGTGATTTAATTGTAACAAAGTAATGACACCTTTTAATTTTAAGTTTTTTTAACGTTGATGTATCTGAGTGGAAGATGATCACACGATATCAAAACTTTCTCAAGTTGATGTATTCATAAGGATTAAACTTCAAACACCTAATTGAAATTGAGAGACACAACATCATCATTTCAGTGTTCTTTATAAGAAACGAAAAATTGGACATTCTTTTATCCAATTATAATAAACATATTAAAAAATTTAAGATAATGCTAACTAGAAATTCACTAAAAAAGAATTGACTCATGGAAAAGTGGCATTAGTGTTGTCTTTAAAACGTAGTTCAAGTGTTTGAATCGAGATAAGAAGTATGAGAAAAAGGTCTAGGGTTCAAGCAAGAGCCAATCTTATTTGTGCACAATTTATTTTAGGGGAATTTTTATTTTTTTACAATTTTAGGGTATTGTTAATGAGTGTTTTTAGAGGACTTTTTATAGATTTTAAATTAAGAAATTATTTCTTAGAAAAGTAAAATATTTCAATTTATAGTGTATTTAATACACAAAAATCATAAAAAAAATTATCATTTAAAATCTTTAAAGAGTATATTGAAGACACTTGTTAAAGTTTTCTTTCGTTTAATACTACTAGAATATATGTTGGAGATGTCTATATGGTTCAACTGTGGACCTTTTTATTTTTGGTAAATTATAATAAAATATAACTTTCCTCAAATTTTTCTTATTATAAGATTTAGTTTAATTAAAAATAGTAAAGGTTTACCATTGAATCATTTCTTAGAGATTCATATTAAACACACTTCATTGCTGGATCTGGATTCAACGCTGTTACAACATGATGTTATAACAGATTTTGGCCGTACATTCTCTAATCAATGGATGAGATTGTTTTGCTGTGTAAAATTGATTTTATAATCTGAACCGTCAGATCACAAATGAATGGTCGAGATTCGCTACAGCGTGAAACTGCGTGCTGTTTTTACAGCGGGGAATTCGGGTCCCTTCATTGCTTTACTAGAAGGACAAATACTTTGTTGGTCACGATTGCAAGAAAAAATTAGTTAGATACATACATAAAAATTATACATCATTTAATAATTTTTTTTAAAAACATATCTTTTCTCTTTTAAGCGTATATGTTCAAATCTTGTGATAATAGAAAAGAAAAAAAAAATCTTGTGATAATAGAAGATCTTCTTTTCCAGCGGTAAATTTGAAATGAACTTTGACTGATTTTTTTTTTATTTTGAAGTAACTTTGACTGAACTTTAGTGCAAAGGTTAGGTCTCCTAATGTAGGAGACTTGAACATTTTTTTTTTTTTGCAAAATGAATAGAAGTCAACCGTTGGATTATGAACCTCTATGATAGTTAGCATAAACTGACAATACCTAATATTCTACACCATATGTTTCCAAGTATGTTTTTACAGCAGGAAATTTTGATCTTCTGTTTCTCTTAGTTTTTTTCTTCTCTCGTCACTGCGACACCACCGATGCATCGTTACAGTGTTCCAGCTTCCTTAAAACATATTAATTCGTCTTTCATCACAATAACAACTAACACTACAAAATTTGAATGTGAAAACAACATGGTTTCAAAACTGAGAGATAACAACAAATTACGAAAGAGCCATAAGGTTCATGAAGCGACTCATAGTTCTTTAGATCCTGATCCAAGTATTGATTATTATTAGGGTCGCAAAACTTAAAGTCGTTTTTCTGTGATGCATTCAGTCTCTCGTTTGGGTCATAGTCTGGCGATGGAGATTTTGATAAGCTTTGAGCGTTCTGGAAGAAAACGAATTAAAAAAATTAATTATTATAACTTTTTTAGTTTGTATCAAAGTTTGGAAAATGGAGATCGGCGTCGACATCGGCGTTAATATTTGCCAGAGAGCTTAGTTAGCTGACCGTGAGAGAGAGGAAAAAAATATTCTGGTGTAGACAGACTATTGTATTATCATGTAGCTGTGTTTGATCAAACGATAGAAACCACTCCGGTTGTCCTGTCCTCACCGGAAAAATAGACACCGTAGTCGAAGAGGTTTCCTGGGTCACTTAACCAAAGCTTTCCTCTCCGTCAAAATAAAATTGTTGTTTTTGAAGACAATATGCTTAAGAAAGGAGATGGAATATCAAAATCGTTGTTTCATGCGATTGAAACATCGCTGATTTCTGTGATGACATTTTCTCCGAATTATGCTTCTTCATCTTGCTATTTAGATGAGCTAGTTAAAATTGTTGAGCTTCGAGAGAAAAAATGCACATATTTTATTGCCTATTTTCTACCAAAATTCTGAATCATAAACAAAAACTTGACTGCTACAGTGTCATCGACGGTGTTGTTTGGATTGGAGAAGATGAACAATCCATATAAACAGGATACCATGTGGCAAGGAACATGTGTTGTTTAAAAGATGACTTTTAATCTCAATCATTTAATTCTGATCTAAGGGTCAATAAACATTCCTATTATTCTCACATAAAAAAAACGCCGAACTTTAGATGCTAGGACACTCACATCACGAGAGATCAAAGCAACTTGGAATTTCCATTTACTTACTCTATCATTTACTCCGTACGTACTCATCCTTTCTAAGTAAAAGATTCCCAGAAGGAAAAAGGATCATAATTTTGTTCATTAATGATGCCACCAACCTCTCAATCTAAAGTTTTCCACCCTTTTCCGCTACTTTAATTAGCTTAGAATAATGCTAGAAATTTCTGTTTGCTTATACTAGTGTATGTACGTATTTTGTTGTTGAGAAAATACTAGTGTACGTTTGTGATAGGTAACTATAGCCTATAAAATACCTTTTGTTCATTCATTTAAAGAATCATACTAATATTAATATTAATTAATGTATAAAGTCACTAAGTAGATGCCAAATATCCAGGTTTGGATTTATCTCCAAGAGACACTTATTAGTTGAATAGTTGATTTTCCTAATAATGCTGGGACCAATATTCTTTTATAGCTCAGATTCTATATTTATCCCGAATTCAGATATCCAGTAATAAACGATGAAAACAACAAATTGTAGATTTTGTTGTTCATGTTCTGTCATACTTTCGTTTTCCCAAGAAAAATTGGTAATCAAACCCAACCCCAGTGACTCAGTATAAATGATGAACAGTTCAATACACACAATACAACAAAGAAAAACGCCAAACCCTTCTTTCAAAAGCTCACTGAAAAGTGAAACTAGTTCCTTATCCCTCCTTGCTGTCAGATATGTGTGAGTGTGACAATGTGAATATAGTCATAGTACCCTTTAGCCTTAAATATAGTTCTTTCAGCTTGACTATACAAGATGACAAAGGAGGCTAATTTAATTATGCCATATATTTAATTGTAGTTAAGAATATATAATGCCTAATCGACAGGTGGTGGAAATGAGTAATGACAATGTGAATATAGTCATAGTCATTTTAATCTTTGAATTGGGAAATGAGTAGTCACTTTAGTTCTTGAATGAAAAAAAATTGCAAAACAGTCTCTGAATGTAGATTCTGTTGGTCAATTTCAAGGATTAAAGTGATCAACGGGGTCTATATTCAGGGACTAAATTGACTAACGGAGTCTGCATTCCGCGACTAAATTGACTAATAGAGTCTACATTTAGGGACTATTTTGCAATTTATCTGCATTCAGGGACTAAAGTGACTAATCTCCCTAAAAAAATTGAAAAATAAGTAGATAAGTTAAGAGTCTCAACTAAGAACGAAACTTTTAATAGAACACGAGTTCAAATCATAATAATTGAAATAAACATTGATGAGATTTTTTTTTGAGCAATGATAGGTAGATATCCCTAATGTGTACATCCCTTTGTACCACTCTGAAAAGTTCAAGTTAACCAAAGATATGGTATGTGTGACCACTATTTATTTGGTTAACTAAGTGGAAAAAAATAGTGTCACGCGCATTTTAGTTGCGTGACCACATTTTTCACCTTTTAAATGCAGGAAAAATAGTGGTCACACAATTGAAAAAATGTGGTCACACATACCATATATTTGATTAACTAAATTTTTCAGAGTGGTATAAAGAGGTGTACACATTAAGAATGTCTACATATCTTTATTCTTTTTTTTTTCAAAACAATCAATTTAGGTGAAAAACTAATTCAAAATTACTTTTATCACTTTACTTTTTAACTCTTAACTCCAACCACTAATTCAACCTTGTATCTCTTTGATGAGATTTGATTGAACAACTCATTTATACATCTGACAACTTATTTATTAGAGTCTTGCTAACAAATATCAAAAGAATATTTCTTAAAATTTTAAAAATGTAAACAATTGATAACTTTTGTATAGAAAAAATTATTTTTTGATGTTTCAATATGTTGAATACACATATTTCAAGATAAAATTTATATTTTAAACTTCTAATCAAGTGTTTTTAGCGCATTTGTTAGCATTTTTCTAATAATTGATTTCCATTTACATACTCTTCACAATGCCATATAATGTTGTATTAGTTGTCTAATTTTAATTGTGCAAGTAATGGAAGTCTATTTACCACCAAGTCCGACTGTTGACATAAAGAAGCAATAAAGTATCATATGCATCTCAAGTGATAGAAATAGAAACCGGAAAGAAACATAGTTAGAGTGGTCAATTTAGTAATGTTGATTGTGAATGAAAATAAACAGAGAGAACATGGGACAAGAGTAGTAGTATTCTAACATCATCAATTGAATAATGTGATCTCCCTAGTTTTATAGTTTTTTAATGCCGAAGAATCTAGCTGTGAAAATTACAAGAACAGAATACAAAGATATTAATATTGCAAGTTCTAATTCGAGTTCGGGTTTTAAAAAAGAAGATCCTATTTATATGTTATTCATAAGAAATAAACAAATATTTTGACGCATCATAATGATCCAAAAAAAATAATTGTGATGATATAGGATATGAGATATTCGTGAATGTGTCCAAGTAAAAACACTGAGGGAAAAGGTATGTTCTGTTGAGGCATTATTAGCTAGCTAGAGTCTGTTGAATGCTCATGTCATGTCAACATGGAAAATAAAATAAATATAATTGGCGTCCGTCCAAGAAGCCTCAATTCATTCATCCCTCTTCTTTTCTATTCACTTCAGCCAGCCTGTGTTGGACTTGGGAGTAGTAACCATATCTGGTTTTGTCTCTGGTCAAGCTATTTAGGGTGACTGTCCCTTGTTACCTTCCTTCTCATTGCCACACCCACCTTCTTCTTCTAACACTAGGTTTACCATTCTCTTTTCCCTTTTAAGTTAGATCTAATCAGACCTCAATATATAGAGCATCTTTAAAAAAATGGATGGAAATAAAATATGTAATTAAAAGCTTTTTATATTATCCGTACATACTTTTTAAAGTATAAAACAAAATATGTTTGTTTTATTTTTCTATTTTGGGGAGTTGAAATAAATATTTGATAGATCATAGGAGTAGTAGTATATGCATAATGTGGTAGCCATTCGTGTGGGGGTCACAATACATATAAGCCCCACGTTCCTTGTTTTATATCTTTCTAGCTGCTCTTCTCCTTCTCTATAACCCTTCCAAACTTTCTTCAACCCCTTCATTTCATTTGCTCTCCCTTTCACTTCACAGTCACACTACCTCTTATCACTTTCCTCAACTCTAAATATACTAAATAGAACAAGAGAATTTCTTCTAGTGACTTCATTACTACTACACTCACACATTCGTACGTGTAGTTAAGCTAGAAATAGACAATGGGTGAGAGTGAGATATCTCTACCTAACTCAGAGAAAGAACCTATCACACATAAAACTTCATCTTCGGACTCGGTTGAAAAGAGACACAAAAGACCAAGAGAAACCAACCACCCGGTTTACAGAGGGGTTCGTATGCGGGCATGGGGAAAATGGGTATCGGAAATTCGCGAACCGAGGAAGAAGAATCGGATCTGGCTCGGAACGTTTGCCACGCCGGAGATGGCAGCACGAGCACATGACGTGGCAGCACTCGCTATCAAAGGTAACTCCGCCATACTCAACTTCCCTGAATTCGCCGCTTCAATGCCCCGACCCGATTCAAACTCACCTCGTGATGTTCAAGCTGCTGCTGTTAAAGCCGCTGCTATGGAAGTTCCCGATCAACAAACATCATCATCTTCGTTTTCACAGTCTTTGTCTTCATCTTCATCGTCCTGTTCATTGGCGGTTTCTTCGTCAGATGAACCTTCAACACCAGATGAACTTGGTGAAATAGTAGAACTACCACCATTGGGAACGAGTTTTGAATTACCTGACCCGAGTAATATGGTATTTTCAGACCCATGGCTTTATTCACACTCTTGGTATAATCTTGACAGCATTTACGATGAAAGGGATTATTTTATGGAGGATCAGATTTCAATGCAACAAGACGACGACAACAACAACTACTCTGAGAATATTACTACAAGTATGATTCTTTCTGGTTTTGAGGGTACTTCTTTGTGGCACCAGCAACAGCATTAACGTTAATTACCCATTGGTTTTTTTTTTTAGCTTTCTACTACTGTTACTGTTACTACTACCTCTTCTTTCATTTTTGTCTTTTTCTTAGTTACATACATTTCTTGTCTCTATCGTGTTTATTACTTTTCTCTCTTGTTTATTGCAGGAATAGATCATGTGATTTTTTTCGTTTAATTGCTTGCGTCTTTTTCTTCGTTTTATTATTATGTAATAATAATGCAAATAAAATGAAATATACATGTAGTACTGTCACTATTTATTATTATTATTCTACTTTTCTTTGACAGGCATAAATAAAGGTTAAAAGCAGATTCTTTAGTGTACTGTTTTATTTTATTTTTACAGCTAATAAACTTTTTTTCAATCAATGGCCTACCGTGTTTTTGGAAGCTGAGCTCATTAATATAGTTGGGTCATGCATCCGAGTCCGGAAGACTTTCAATAAAAGAACTGATTACTTTTAGTTAAACTAACTAATTAATGAAGAAAGTTGATGTATTATTACATTGGATACAATGTGGGATTTGACGTAAACTCTTAACAAAAAATCTTAAGAAATTTGATGTAAAACTAGTGTAGTACAATTTTTTTTTGTAATTTAATATAGGACTTATAAGACAAAATCAATTCTAACATAACATCGAATCCATCCATCTTGTATGTGAAGTTGCGGAACTACCAAATCATATGCTCAAAAAGTGGAAGAAGCTTGGAAGACTTGCTAATTGCTATAGCACATAAGCCAACAATAACAACGAGAGATGATTCGGTGCCTTTGACTTTGGTGTCTTTAGTTCATTTTAGATGAGAGAGAAGGTTGGATGAATGATTAAAATAAATTAATTAGATGAGAGAGAATTAATGGTTTAAAGAAAGATAGGAACAAAAGTCATCAAAGGCACCGAAGCCAAAATCACCGAATCCTCTCCCAATAACTACTTGACACATAATATTTTTTTTCTCTCCCAGCTAATTTATCTTTTTTGAGAGACTCTCCTAGCTAACTTAAAAAAACGTTTTCGGGGAACTGAAAATAACTCAACTAGGGCATACTTGGCAAGTTTTGCAAATTGCAGTAAAGTCCAAAATTAAAGCAATGATTAGATTTTAGTTCAATGCAAACAACTCGGTGTTAAGCGTTCTGATTATTTTGATGTGCATGCAATTAGATTTCGTAGATATTAATGATGATGTGACAACAACTTGATTAAAAAAAAATTAAAAATACTTGTTTTGTTAAGTGGAAGTACAAAAAATTAATGGAGTAGATATAATGAAAAATAATAAAGAGTGCCTCTTAAATGTTGATTAAGAAAAGAAAATAAATATAAAAATATTGAGTTAGAAAATGGAAAATTCAACTCATTAAAACTGTTGTTTTCAATATAAAACTACTTGTACCTTTAAAAATACTTGTTTTGTTAAGTGGAAGTACAAAAAATTAATGGAGTAGATATAATGAAAAATAATAAAGAGTGCCTCTTAAATGTTGATTAAGAAAAGAAAATAAATATAAAAATATTGAGTTAGAAAATGGAAAATTCAACTCATTAAAATTGTTGTTTTCAATATAAAACTACTTGTACCTTTAATTAGTTTTCTATAAGAATTTGTTAACACGACTTTAATAAAATGTATTTTGTCAATATAAACTTAAACCAATTGAGTGGGGGCGGTTTTTTCAGTTCTAGGTATGCAAAATTTTTTATTGAAAAATGTTAAAATGTGTTGGGGTACATGTTCATTTTTTCTTCTCAAAAGTCATATAATCAAATTTTTAAAAGTATAGCAAAGAAAATACCATTTACAATGTTGAAATTCTACTTTTGAATTGCTTAACATATACATTTTGGGTATAAGTTAACGAGCACCGTTTTTTCACAAGTATGTCAATATCTATTGAAATTCCTATTTAACTTTTTATGGGTTTTGGTAACAAGTTTCATATGTTAATTAAACAATTAAAGTATATATTTTATTTCAAAAAGTGTGTATTTAATTCTCTTATTTTTTATTTCGTAATATGTGTCTTTAAAGAACTTGTTATTGTTTGCGAGCTTTTATTCCTTGGGATGCTTGTAAATTTAAAATGAAATTTCACATGCTAACAAATTTGTTCCTTCCGTGTCAAAATAATTAATTTAAGAATGAACTAATATTTTTTAATGAAAAATGATAAAGAGTGCGTTTATAGATCGACTAAAGTAACAATAACAATGCTATTTTTTAAAAAAAAAAGAAATAACAATGTTATCTTAAAAAGAGATGAATCTAATTTTTTAAAAATTAAAAAATTGTTGTTTTTTAATGAAGTGCTGTTATCTTTAGATTCCTTGAATATTATCTTTGGGGCAGTTGTTTGTGTAATTCTTTCTCTATTGCTGCTAATTCGTTGACAATAGTTGAGTGGGCTTGATCAAAATGACATTTCTAGCACACAGTTTTCCAACATCTGGTGTGATGTTACGACATATGTACCCATGGAAGAGTACTTGTAGCATTTTCTGAACTTTATATGATCAACGACTTAAAAGCATAAAACTTTTGAATAATAAGATCGTCAGAAAATATATGATCATTGAATTGACGTTGAAAACTTGAATTGAAGATCATATTGTACTTAGATTTCTGCTATTCGCCCTGCACTTTTCCCTTCCATTCAGCTGAATGGGCATTAATGCGCCTGCGTGAGTTAAGTCACGTACCACAGGCATGTGCGCGAGTTAACTCACGTACTTTGGCCGGTGATCATTGGACGGTGTTCAATGCAATTTAATTGATTTTGCACGTTTTTGTTAAGTTTTTCCACGTTTTTTGACTATATTTATGGTAGATATAACATATGTTAGAACGTATTGAATAAAGTAAATAAATGAAGGGAAATGTTATCGCGTGCCCCCGGGTACTCTCTAAGCACTTTAAATGGTAAGTTTTATATGAAAAATTATGTAATGAATACATTGGAAATTATTATAGTTGACTTTTTAAAAGAATAATTTTCAAATTTGGAATGCCTAAAGAGTGCCCCGGGTACACTCGTTAGCAAGACCCATAAATGAATTAGAATAAATTCAGCGTGAATTCGAATAAAAATTGTGTATTGAATAAATTCAAATAAAAGTTACATTACATTATATAGACAAGTCATTTCATTACATTACATTCAGGAATGTACCTTCCAACTACAACAATTATCTTGCCTCTGAATGAGGTAAATTCAAACTTGCTAAGCAGCAGAACTCCAACACTCGACCGACATTTCTATTGTTCCATTTAAAAGATTAAATTCTAGTTAGTCTTGATTTAAATGACGGTATTCAAGTGTCAAAAGAATAAGGTTCATTCCTTGACACTTCAATACCTTCATTTAAACAAGCCTAACAAGAATTTAATCTTTTGAATGGAACAGTAGAAATGTCGGTCGAATGCTGGAGTCCTGTCGTTTAAAAAGTTTGAATTACCTGCTAGAAGATAATTGTTGTAGTTGGAAGGTGCATTCTCTACCTAATCATGATCTTCTGGCGGAATCAGACTATTGATTATATCTTCAGTTGATCTCAGCAATGTTACACGCATATCGATCCACTGTAACATGTTGTGCTCCCAAAACATGCTCTTCATGTTTTCGTCGTTCGTTAATTCCACCCAAGTGAACGATACTCTTCCCTCGTCGAGCGTTGGACGTTTATTCCGAACGTATTTCACCCTCCTTGTGTCTCTGGGGTTGACTCCTTGGTTGAATTCATTAAGTTGATCCTTGAGACCTTTTAACGTTACACCAAGGCACCGAACCTTCAACCTCTGAGGTTCTCTGCCGTTGAATTGTGCATGAACGTCAATCCACTCTGCCATTGCTTCAAATCTACACAGTAAGAAATTAAAAACAATCAATGAAAAACTCATTCAAACATTTCATCAAACACTTGGAGTGCAAATTATACATAAACCCTAAAACTCAAAATTACAACGTTAACATGCAAACATCTAACCACAATTAAGCAAGCAACATGAGTCATTTACATGTAATATTGTATCATTTCTTGCAAGCAAGATCAAAATTTAAACAAACCCTAAATCTAAAAAAAAAACTACAACATACACATGCAAACATCTAAACATTTAAGCAACACAAGTCATTTTCATATACACACTGTATGATTTCTTGCCAAAAAAACCAAAATTTAAACAATCCCTAAATCTAAAAAAATTCTAATTTAAGAGAAAAAATTTAAGATATAAACATAAAAGGTTAATGGTGTTTGATTATGAAGACTTACTTGTTATTGGAGTGTTGTTTGATTTGAACTTGAAGCATTTTTGGGTTTGGGTGATTTGAGAGAGATTTTTGAGATATTTTGAGATGTTAGATGAGAAATGAGGAAATGAGGCGTTCTGTCTTCTCTAAGATAGCACGTAGTGTGAGTTAACTAGCGCGGCGCAAGTTAACTCACGCAACGTTAGTTAAGTGGCGCAATAATTAACACTTGCGCCATTTAACTAATGCAGGGGCATTTTGGGCATGGTTGCAGGATGACTAGAATTCATCTTATAAAGTGAATAGGTGGGGTGTCCGGAGTTCGAACCCCGACCTCTACATAAATGCAATTTGGACTAAATACATTGGTTAATCAACGAAGTTAAAAGCAAAATGTTGTTTAAAGTTGAAATGGTAGGGAGTACGAAAATTATTATGTTCACACTCGTCAAATTTCTATTTAAATAGCCCCCCTCTCGCAGTATTGTTCGATCTATTTTCATCTACTATTCATCGCTTTAATGTTCTTGTGGTCCACTCGTAATAATAATATTTGTAAGATGGTGGTTAGTATAAAACTAATGTAAGATGAAGATTCCGAATATTATTATTTTTAAAGGGAATGAAGATTCTGAATAATTTTTTTTTTAGGGAATGAAGATTCCGAATATAACATGGTGCGGTTATCTTTGCCATAAGAGTAGTGATATTTGAACAACCATTTCATACAACTTTTGGTGATAACTTCTTTTTTCTCTCATTTCATTGGTTAAAAACAATGGAGAGAGAAAAAGGAAGAGAGAGAATAAGAGAATAATGTGAGTATGAGAGAGAAAGTTATCAAAAAGTTGTCTTGCCATAATGATTTTCCCCTCCCCTACTCTTGAGAAAAAAGAAGAAGCGTAATTTTTATTTATTTTAATAAGAAGCATAATTTGTTGTGTAACTTATCAACATCGGAAAAAATAAATAAAAAATAATCAAACAATTAAATTTCAATGATCAATAAACTACACAGATTATTTAGAATAGAGTTGGCAAGACGGGTCGGGCTCTACGGGCCGACCCGATTAATTATAGGGTTTGAGCCTTAAATATTGAGCCCGGATTTTAATGGGGCTTTTTAGCCTGGACTTAAAAAGCCCGGTACCCGTTAGGGCTACCCCAAACGGGCCACGGGTAGCCCGTTAGTCCGCATAACAAAAATCCTATAAATTATATATATTTTCCAAATAATTCTTTACTTAGTTGATTATAAAGTAAAAAATAAAAGTGAAAATTCAATGAATTAACACAAATATAAATGTAATATAAAATTATATTTACTTGTTTCGTTATTTATAAATTTAAAGATCGAATATATAAATATCTATAACCATAACGTATCTAATTTATTTAAAATTGTTTTCCTCGCCGTTTTAGTTTACGACGTTTGTATAAAAATGTTTACAGTTTATTTTTGTGCGAGACATTATTTAAACATATTAAAAATATTATTTATAAAAAAAATTATATGAGTATTTTATAGTACCTTTTTTTTATAAAAAAAATACAATTTTTAGTACGGACCGGCCCGTTTAGCCTGCAGCCCGTGTAGGGCCGAACTCAGGTAGTATATTTCAAACTTGATTTTCAACCGGGCTTTTTGGCCCAGCCCGATAAAGCCCGAAGGCCGTTAGGACCGGCCCTAAACGGACAGGGCCGTCTGTTTTGACAGCTCTAATTTAGAAGAACCTAAATTCAATATTTGAATAGAATAGTTCTTAGCAAGATTTTAGTTACCTGCTAGACAAATTTTATGGTCATTGAATTTTAGTTAAAAACAAATTGATTCGGTCTTAATTCTATACACAGACATGCACCATGAGTTTTACACTCAAATTTCATTGAAATTCAATATTTTATGAGTTATTTTTTGTTAAGTAACTTAATGGTTGAGATTCACACATTTTAAATATGGAGAAATAGAGAATCCGAAGTTTAAACCCCAACTCTGACATAATATTGCCCTTACAACTACAAACTAAGTTGTGATTACAAGTTACAAGACTCCGTGATTATTATTATTTTTTTTTGACAAAATGATTATTATTTTTTTAATTATAGTTAAAAGTGGATTTATGTAACAATATCATGAGTTTGAAACTAAAATCATCTTACACCCGAAGGACATCTCCATTGATACATATACACATGAAGTGGATTTTAGGGGCAAACGTAATTTATTTTGGGGCGTAATTATTATATTAATTTGTATTCTTAGACCATCTTTATTGGGAGAGTTTTAACTATTTAAGATCCGATACTTATTAGGTACCTCCAATGGGGAGAATCTTTTTCAGGGTCTTATAAGACCCAGTGTCTTACTTAAGACCCACACTTTTAAGCGGGACCCGCACTCTTTTAATATTAAAAAAATAAAATATAATGATATAAAATTATTGATAGTTGATTAGTGTGTCTTATTTAAGAACTTTTTGTGTGATCTGAGTTTGAGTGATTGAGTGCTTATTAGGTACTACTATTAAAAAAATTATAAATGAGTGATGTGTACACGTGAGACCCATTTAAAAACTCAAAAATGGATGTCTATGATGTGGATGCTCTTAGGATGCATGTTAAAATTTCTAAAAAAAACAAGTATTTATTGAGAAATAAATTGACATAATTTACTAAACATAACTTTTATCTTTAGAACTTTAACAAATAACATGTGACCATAAAGCACATGTTATCATTTTTCTTATTAATTTTATTTTAAACTTTTCAGTAAAATAGATAAATAATGTCAACTCAAATTTGTGTAACTTTTTGGTATATTATTTAATACTATTTGAAAAGGGAAACGATATTAAGAAAACAATATACACAAAAAAAAAATTGTTATTTATTGCCATTCTTTTGCCAACAAGTCGCCTGTAATTTAACATTATTAGGAGGAAACCTTATGTTAGGTAGGTCCACACAAGTCACACCACTACAAAGAGAGACTTTAATTTGGTTCCAATAATTGAGCAAAATCCCTCACCCGTATTATATCCTTGTTCAATTATTCACAATTGCTTTTCCTATGGATTCATGCTCTTAATATAAAATTGAGTAAAATATCATCATTTAAATGATATAAATAAAACTAAAAACTCATGATGTTCATATAATTTATTAGCATTGTGATTGGTACCCACAAGCAGTATGGAATAGTCAAAACCCCATGACCCCATTACGTAGTTGTAAGATATGAAGCAAAGGACCCATGGGTTTTGTATTTTAGTACAGATTTAGGTGTATTATTTTTTGGTGGTTGGAAATGTTAATATCTTAAAATTAGCAATGAAAGTGTATAGTTTTAGTATTTCTGAAGGAAAAAATAGCTGGATCCTTTGAGAGAACAGTGTGATTAACACAAGTTATGTGGGGTGTACTTTTTGTGTTACGAGCAATTTTTTAACATGTTAGTATGCAAGCTTGGTTGTTGCTATGCTTCAAAGAAAACATAAACTGCATTGTTAATGTATTTTGACCCAATTACATTGTACTATGATCGAGGTGTTATTCCTTGTGGAGTCACACATGCTCTTTAATTCTAAAGTTGACTTTTAATTAACAAAGGAAAAATTTGGGAACTATACAAAAACTGGTATGTATACGCTAAAGTGTTTCACATAAGCTAAATTTTGCAGTAAAACACTTATCAGGTACTAGATGTATATATAAATAAATATGTTGACTCTGTCTTCAGCACATACTTAGATGTAAAGGGTCTCTTCCATCTAAGCCTCAATTCTCGCTTAAGCGTTTTCACATTTGTCTGTGGACAATGGATTAATTATGTTAATATGATTACCATGGATTAATATATTGTGTGTTTTTTTTGTCTCGTATAGGCCCTTACATTTTTGTCCAAAAATAAAAGACGTTAAGTTTTATTTTAATTCATGCAAAAAAAAGTTTTATTTTAATATTTTTTTAGTACTAGTAATTAGTTTAGTAAGAGACGAGAAAATGTTAGTAGTAGCAAACTAGCATGCCATGGCTATCCTTAGATTATTCCTAGACAATACTAGCATGAAACTTTTCAATGTACTGAAAAATTTATGGTGGACTTTATTAAATAGTGAATGTGCATTCAGTAATCAATTAATCATTCTTTGAGCAGTAATTAATTGTGCATCATGTGTGTGTGTGGAAGAATTCCATGCTCTTTCTCACATGCTTCCTGCATATAGTTGCAGGTGCTTGGAAATACTAAGTCTGTGGTTTGCTTTAATTAGCAACAAACAATTACTTATAATATATAGATACAACAGAGAATACACACACTGGGTGACGTTACTAAGATCCTGGAATATTGGCTGACCTTTCAAATTAATAATTCTAAACTAGAAATTGGTTTGTATTTAATTTAAATCTCAACACACAGTACTACCTACTGAGTAAGCCAGATCGGAATTAAAAATGCATAAGCAGTTTCTCTGCAGATTATTTAATTGCACGAGTTTTCTGTTCTTTAGATTTGATTCTATTATTAATATTAATAAGCGTCAACCTTATAACAACATCATTCAAATAATGTCTTAGCTTGTCAAACTTTTGTCCACTATATGATATATTTGGTCTTACAAAACTATTTGCAAATACGAAATAAACATCTCAAAACAATTTGGATTTTCTAAAATGAGTAAAATAAAATAAAAAATCAAGGGTCATTATTTTAATAAATTCATGATTATTAGTTATTACGATGTATATGCAATATACACCTTTGATTTGTTAATTAACAATTGATATTATTTATTTGACACTCTAATGTGAACTGATCATTTTAGAAGAACTAGATCCTAATTAGAAAGATCAAAGGCTAGTTTGTTTAAGTGGCAATAAATTTGGGATTTTGATGAAATGACCCACTTTTTTTTTGTTGAAGTTTTACATGTCAAATTGTCGTTTTTTTTACAAAGCTAAAGAGAAAACAAAACAAAACGAATGAAAAATTCAGCTCTATGAAACCAAGTTTCCACATAGTCTGCGTAAAGTAGGTTCAAGATGTCAACAGGAGGGAAGTGGTTGATCATAACATCAATGCTAGAAGAAGCTCCTAGTTTGGCAAGAAAGTTTGTACAACTATTTTCTTTTCGAACAGTGTAAACGATGCGAACATGTCAATTTTGGTGAAGAAAACCTCTGAATTCCTATTTGGTGAACCATGGTTCAAATTTTCATTTGTTAACTCAATCTTCTTCTCTCTATTTTTTCTGATATGACGTGTCAGCCCAAATGTTCTTTCAATGGGGTGGACCCAAAATAGCAATTGGGTTACCTCACCTTTAGACAACTAGCAATTGCTCACAAACACTAAAAACCGCCAAAAATACCCCCATTGAAAGTTAAAAACCATCCGGCGGAAAACAGTAGTTAGTTTCATTTTGCAAAGGCCTTTTAGATCAGTTACATGTTTAACCACTCTAAAAAGTCATAATTCTCTATTTGAAACAACAATTTGTTACACCGGTTACTCATTTAACTATAAGCATTGCAATTCGACCCAAGGCATATGAACACTGACAAAGTACCCACAACAGGCGATAAATACCCACAATGTTGGATCTAGGCTTGGGTAATAGACCGCAAATTTGAACGAGTATGGATGTCGATACAAACACTCTAGTGCTCAGCCTGCCACACACTTGCACATTATATAGACTATAACTATAATTTTATATGATACTAAAATTAGTTAATTAACCGTAAGTCTTTGATCTTTATTGTAATATGCATTTGTTTTTTATGCTTTGAATACTTTTTATTTGACTAAATACTATATTGTGTAATATTTTATAAGTTGATTTTAAAGAGTTTAGATATTTTAATTACCTTGTGATGTTTTTATATATTTATTGTCTTTTTCGTTGTTAAAGTATGGCTAATGGGCGCGGTACGGGGGTTTAGGAGCCCATGACGCACAATGACGAACACCAAACTTATTATCCATGAGAGTACCCAATAGCCATCACCATCTCTATTTAACCGCTTTAAAAACTCGTACTTATTTGAACTAACTGGACCTCGCAGGTTTGTCCAGAAAAGGATACTTTTTTGACCGATGGTTACTCGATTAACCGATTTAAAAAGTAGCAAACGATTCCTTTCACAAGTGAACGGTAGTTAACTTTCAGTCAAGATATTTTCGACAATTTGAGGTGCTTGTGAGCAATTACTAGATGTCAAAAGAACAATTTTCTAAAATGAGTTAGTAAATTATTGGGGTAATCCGCTTTACCATCCCTAATTTTCATCGGACGCAAAAATATAAAAGATAGACCGGCCCACTTTGGCAATAGTAGTTGATAGGAGGGTTCTTAATAAATAGATTCGTCATTTTCATTAAGTATAGCTTGAAAATGCAGAAGCATTTGAGAAAGATTTTGGGGGCCTTCTATGATCTGCTTAATAATACTCTTGTTATTATTATTAGATAAATATTTATTGTATGTAACAGTTTATGGATAAACAAAACATTTAACACAGATAGGTTCCAAGATTGAATACAATTATAGGAGATGGAAATAAGATATTTGCACGTGAAATTGTTTGTGGCAATAATTCATACAAATATGATGCATAGCTAACCAGTGACTTTCAGATAGTAGTTAGGTGATTTGATGGCAATAAGTGCCACAAAAGTTTTTGTCTCTTAAGAAGGCCAATGCAGTCTCATTCCCTAAGGACAAGTATTGTACTGTAATGGGTGAATCAAGATTTGGGCCCTCTCAAACGATGGATATAAGACAATGAGCTCTACTTAGTACTCTTGAAACTTATAATGAAAGGTTAGATGAGTAAAATTTTGTAGGGCATTCGTTTTAGACTTAGTTTTCCAAATAAATTAATAAGTAACTAAAGATGTGGCTGTATCAAAATGCAAGGGAATGATAGTTCCTTATACTTCAACACCTTTGGTTCCATTTTTCAGCACGTCTATTTCGCTGTGGTCCATAATTTACACCGTAAGGGACAGGGACTTCCAAAGATAATGGAGGGGAGGCCAAATTTATGGTTTTATTTAAGCATACATACTTGTATTAGAAATCAAAACTAATATGTTTATTTTTATATTGATAAAAAATCATGAGAGTCCACAAAAAAAATTCACGAGAAATGAGTCACCTAACATTTCGATTATTCTATATTTAATGTTTTTTACATTTAATAATTATGTAATTCTATTTATCCATCCCTCTATCAATTTTCTATAATAAAAAGACAAAAATAGAAATAATTGATGAATTTAATGAAGTTAAAGTCAATTTTTAACGTTTCAATGTAATGAATTCACAATTTTCAAGATAATTTTTTTCCATTAGATCTTTTATCAAGCGTTATAAGGGCTTGTTAGTTGATGGACTCCCACTCATTTCACTTCAATAAACAACCAATCAATGTTAAGTCTTATAATTATTTCGAATATGTTTGATATCACCATATCAAATCTACCGTGATACCAAACATACGCTTCCTTTCTATGTGAAATGCTTTGCATACAATTCAAATTTGTAAATCTCAACTATGTGACATTCATCCTAATAGGGTGGACGAAAACACTATTTATAATTTTTTTTTTAGTTTTATCAAATTTTTATGTGAAATATGAGTTTTTTTTTATATACGTTCTCTCATGTCTAGTCAGAAATGGTAAAACGAGTCAATCTATTATATCAAACACAAAAATTGGGTTTAGAGCATAAATAATCAAGAACTTCTTTTTTTTCTTGCTTCTGTTCTTATTTATATATTTTGGTGGAGAAAAACACTATTTTTTCAACTTCACTCATTCAAATGCGAATGGAAACAATTTTTTTTTTTCATCAGATGGACTCATAAATTCAAAGAGTTTGGTTTTTAAGAAATCATCAGAGGTAAAAGTAGTTCTTTAAATAATTTGGTGTATAACCCAAATTTACTTATTTTAATATCATATTAGGTTTTATATTAAACTTGTCCTCGTAAATTTTGTAGGTGAGAATGAGATTTTTCCAACAGTATAGTTGGCGGTTTTGTTTTCTGTGTGATTGCTTGATTCAGTTGTTTCTGCTTTCTTAATTTGAGCACTTTATGTAAGACTAAACACCAACCCCGACAAAGAACACAGGCCATATTGCAAGCACAACACCACCTTACTTGCCAATTTTTTTCTTTTATGTTCTACCAATTATTGGATGGAAGAGTTGGCTAATAAATTATATGTAATCTAGTGATATTACAGGCAAAACATACATATATAAAACTCATTGCAGAAAATTTCAAAGTTATGAAGAATATGAATTACTTTTCAATAGCTCAAAGGAAACAAAACAAAATAATTAGCTTGGTTGGATTAAGTGAAGACAGTTCCCCTGCTTTAATTACAAAATTTGACCTTTGTGAAATGGAAAACTTTATACACCAACACGATATAATTGTGATTACGATCTGTGATTGCAATGTTTAGCACTCGATTGATTCATATTGATTGGATGCATCGATCAAGAATTACACAAAACATCAGCTACAATATCATAGGATATTATATGATTGTCTTTTGTTTGATCCTAATTGTAGCAACACATTAGGTACACAATGAAAAAGTTTGATAAAGAAGAAAATCCTTGGCATTTAGTGGAAGTTGAAAGTGAAATGATTACGTTGTTGCCAAACTTAAAAGAACACATTTACCACATTATATTGAACCAAGCAAAATCAAATTTGGATTCTTTAAATAAGAATTCGAGCTTGAGTCTTGTGGATGACAAATATTTTAAGATGGTCGAGATTAGCCATTAGATTAAGATTAAAATTAAAATTAAAATTTATTTTAAAATAATTAAATATAAAAAAGATTATGTTATTAAATGATAATGTTAAGTGCATACAAAACAAAGCTTTAGGCACCGCATTGTTATTTGATATGTATGTGTGTATATATAAGGAGTGAGACATCACTTGGTGATGTTGTGGTGCCTATGTCATGTGACATTGGTAAACCACAAAATGATAAATGATTTTTTTTTCTTTCTCTTTCATAATTTTTGTTATTTTTGTTATTTTATTGGATTTTACATTAGTGAACAGCAAAAAGATTTTGGAATTAGTAATCTCCTCCTTAGATTAGATACCAAATTTAAAAAAAAGAAAAGAAAGTAAACATGTGTCGAAGTTCCACGAGGACATACATACGTCATAGTCCATAAGCTTAAATCATGTACTAGGAGAACTTGATAATTATGATAGTGGAAACCAATTTTTGAGGAGATTGAAAATGACAAGCACTTAGCATTTGATCATCCTTTGTAAATAAATTGCAAGCCTAAAATAAAAAGAATTGCACCATTATAATTTTAACTTGTCCTTTTCTAATGATGGTTTAAAAGATAAAATTCTCTTATTAGGCTTTATGAAGAACACTTATATTTTTGTTGGGGGTCATGAAACAAGCTAGTAATTCAATTGATCGAGACGTTAATCAGCATAAAAGTAAGAAAAAGAAAATAAATAACTTACTTTTGCTTTATGGATTCAATCATTTTATATTGGATTGTATTGTGGATTGATTAACTTCATGCAGACGTAGACTGAAAAAAACAAAGGCCCCACTTGCTTTTGTTATTTGTGGAAGGCATGTTTATGGACGAAGATAGCTGCAGCTAGTAGACACCTTGTTTTTACTCTTTTAACTATTTATTTACTCTTGTTTTGGAATCCATGAAGAAATTTTTTCAAAGTCAACGTACTATTATTGATGATGCTTGAGATTAATCTAGCAATGAGTAAAAAAAGGAAGATTAATCAAGCAATAAAGCATAATCAGCCCTATGCTTATCTTGTAAGACTATTATCATGGTACCGTGATGATTAATGGAATTACTCTTTTTTGACTCTTTTTCTTGTTTTTCATTAAAAACATTATACTTTAGTAAAAAAAATTATCCATCAAAGAAAAAAAATATACTCTCTATTTTGCCTTTACAAAGAAATTATAATTTAGTTTTAAAAAGAATATTCGCTCTTAGATCTAGCAGTTAAAATTTATTGTTGAAATATTAATGAGAGATCAATCAAGAAATGAAGAAGCAATTAAGGAAAAAGAAATGATTGGAATAGGATGACAGACAGAGGCCGGTGAAACACCGTGTGAGTAATAAACAGCGGCTGTCGGCACTGATAAGGTCACAACATGTGCACTCTCTTTACCACTATCAGACTGCCTAGTCAACTTTCAGCGTTCTCCTCATCCTTGCATTTCTTTACTAGACTAATTTCACACTCATAAAATGTAAATTTGCAAATAAAATTTGATCTTAAGTGATCTAGATGGGTTAGCCTGGAAACACTCTAGCGTTCAAGTCAGCATGAAACAAAGTTTAAGAGGTGTTGAAAGGATAGAAGTTGTGTACGTTGCATTTTGAGTCAAGGAAGTATTTTATAGGCATCAGTTAATAAGGAGTTGTTGGAGAGTGATGGCCGGTTCGTTATAGACGACGATCATCAATGTTCAGCTCCAGTAACAATTACTAGCCGTCGAGGCGAAGGAATGGTGAAGATCCAGAACTAGCCGTGTCGAGGTGTTACATGGTAGAGAGAGAGAATCTAAGGCCGTTTGAGTTGAACCTCACTCAATGTATTCAGACCTCTGTGTACTTTAGGCATGTGTCGAAAGTTCAAGTCTTGAGTCAGTCAATAACAAAAATACAATAGTAAAATGTAACATTATATTAAAAAAATACCAAAACATTATAGTAATTGTTAATCTAAAATTATCTGTTCAAATTAAATTTACACCATTACTTCACACAAATTACATATTGTGTCGTCTATATTATAATTAACTAGCATTGTATTTTATTTTATTTTTTATGATAATCTATTACATAATTTATCCCCTCGATCCAACCTTTTCCTTTTTGGTTGTAGTTCAGCACCTTTTGTTGTATTGGCCATCAACGAACAACACCACTGGTCTCTGGATTATATGTTCTTTCGCATCACAAACAAATCGATGTATAACTTTTAGAAGACCACAAGAAAGGTGACAATTTTTGTATTCATCTCAAATTTTATTTGTTTTTCAATTTTTGCGGCTTTTCTAAAATTGTTTGTCGATGAGAACGAGAGGAACTGGACCTAGTGGGTCCGTTGATATTGCAACAAGTTTGTGGGCACTATTCTACTTAATGGGCCAATGCTTGAACCTGAAAGCCCAGTTGGGTCTACCTTGTGAGAAACCCTTGAAAAGAACAACCATAATTTAATGTTGACAAAAAATAAAGCAATAATGATTTGCTTAAAATTGCATATGTGTGGCCTAAATCACGTATGGTAATGGTATATATTATGACACATGTTTGAAAGTATTGAGTTATTATTATAGGAAAAGAGACAGGAGTGTGGTCCCTTATTAACAAGTCATGGACTACAATTTGCGAGAACAACCGCTAAAGGGATAGATGGTGATGTAACTGAATCAATACAAAATACGAGAGCATCATTTTGGAATCATTTCTTACTTGTACGTCAAATTACAAACATAATTTGCAATCAAATGATTTCGTAGGAAACTGGCAAATGTTGTAGTAAAACTACCAACAAGGTTTTAAAAAATACATGATAAAACTACCAACAAGGGTTGGTGAAGCGAAGAGATTAAATTCACAATGTATAGACCAAAGTTTGAATTTTGATTACAAATGTCTACTTTTAATGATCAAAGGTGTCTCAAATATGATTATTTTTAATAGAGTGAATCTATTGAAAAAGAAAAAATACACACTAAAACTAAAACGTGCTATATTTGATATTAAAATTTTGATGTTTAAAAATCATTTCTCTTTTGGAAATCTTAGCCTACCGACAAGTAAATGGCAACGTATGCATGACAGATGAAAAAATGGGTAATTGGTGTACCTTTACGATAATGATCGAGTACCTAGAGTCTATGATATAAATTTCAATTTGATCGTGAGTTTGAAAATATATGTCTATAGCTTAAGTATCTTTTTTCATTTCAGGTGATGTCTACAGTTTAATTTATTGAGTAGTATAACCAATCAACCGTACTCCCTCAAAAAAAAA
>Ga0228711_1000696_pt1 | contig 44164 bp, 33 predicted proteins | sample MedpolnodulmetaG_2_FD_177996 | JGI IMG/M metagenome (GOLD analysis project Ga0228711, IMG submission 177996) | Root nodule microbial communities from Medicago polymorpha collected in Santa Monica, California, United States - brown nodules | ecosystem: Host-associated > Plants > Roots > Nodule...
AGAGAGAGAGAGAGAGAGAGAGAGGTCACAAGTTCATTCGGGGCTTGTTGGCGAATAGTTGTAGCCTTTTGAAAAATAATTAAATTATAGGCACAATTGAAGAGAATAGAAATATACTTAATTTCATTGATCATTGTAAAGAAGAGAAAGTACGAGATCTTTTATAGGCACAATTATTCTAGATTCTTCCTAATTCATTCATAACAAACTAGCGAGTCATCAATATTCTAGAACTTATAAGTGACCACTAAATGACAACATAGTCATTCCACTTTATAGGTTTAGTATGATCCTTTTGGGCCTCCCAACTCATAGAGCTCAATCTTCAATCCCAAACCATTGTAGTCCATATCCTTGCTCATAACATTATCTTTTCGTATAATTGAAAAATGATTATGACCGATATATACAATTTCGACCACCAATTTCCTTCGAAATCTAGAATGGACACATACTTACCGGTCACCAACAAAGTTAGGGTATAGTGATACAAAATAGGTACTTTACAACATGATGAATTCCCCGATCAAAAGAAGGGAAAAAAAAGAACGACAACCCCAATTTTAGGTGGAAGAGGCACCCAACTCCACACACCTTAAACTCGAATCATTTCAAATTTACGAACAACTCGATTAAACTGAAATCAAATAATTCTAAAGTTTTTATTTCCTTTTCTTTCTTATATACACTTTTGAATTAATTTTTCATTAACAACACAAATATTATATTAAAATAAAAGTTATATCAATTGTAATGAACACAAATACAAAATTTAAAATTGCAAAAATATACAAAAATAAATAAATATAGAATCATATATAATTGTGTCAACTCATAAACCACACAATCAAATTTATAAATCACATTTAACTTATTTAATTTCACATAAGTTTAACTCATTTAATTTATGAATCAAATACAAAAAATTAATCGTAAAATCAACATTTTAAACTACGATAAAGTTGATTCGGTTTATCGTCAACGCTGTTGGTCACCAATAATGGCGAGCACGACTAAACGAGGCACCGCATTACCAACAGACTAGGCAAAATAGATAGATCAACTTTCTTTCCACCCTCCCATCCCACTTTCAACTCAAACACAAAAGCACATTTTCATTCTTACACCCCCCACAATCTTCAAACAAACCCCTCCTTCATTTCTCATCTCCAACCTCAAAAAACTTCCTCAGATTCCTCAAAAAACTCATCACCATGATGCAATCTTCTCACAGGGTACCCAAACTGGGTTCCTTCCGTCACAGTTTCCTTGAAAAAAAGGAAAAACAACAATCAATGAAAGGCGGTGGTGGTGGTATTGGTGGCTATTCACAAATCGGCATCCCTTTACCGGAATCCGACGACGACGATGACTACATTCGACGTAGACGGTGGTGTTCGTTTCGAGGATTTTCAGATGGGATCGTGGAGTTTTGGAAGAATTTGAAGCGTGTGGCGGGGAAAGCATGGGAGATGGGTGTGTCTGATCCAAGGAAGTTTGTGTTTTCAGCGAAGATGGGTTTAGCTTTGATTTTGATTTCGTTGTTGATTTTTCTTAAACAACCGTTTCCGGATGTTGGGAGATACTCTGTTTGGGCTATTCTTACTGTTGTTGTCGTCTTTGAGTTCAGTATAGGTAAATCATACTAATCTTTTACTACTTCACTTTAGCACCGATACTTCTGATCGAATGTCTCGTGTTCTCGTCTGACATCGTAGGCATATAATGACTACACTCAATTATGTCATTTTATCATATTGTTAAACAGGTCAAATTATTTCAACCAATGACATTGTAGTGTCTTGTTCGATATCCGTGTAACCGTGTTTGTGTTGCTGATTCGTAGTGACTTACTCCATCCCGTCTCAATATATGGGATAAAATAATTTAGGGACATTATATAATGTAGGTAGGGGCGGAATTGGAACCTGGATAAATTCTAGTCATAAGACTATTTGACAAAAAAAACATTTCAACAAAGTTGATGTATTAGATTAATAATTGCATTGACTAGAGGATCACTACTCCATCCTGCCAAATAAAGAAACATTCACAATCATTTTTTGTTTAGTTGTTTTATTTATTATTTGTTTATTTAAAGTGGTCAATAATTTTGAATCTTTGATTTCTAAATAATTTGTGAGTCAATTTTACTGTAGTGAAGTTGTTGAAATTAGAAAATATATCCATGAACCGAAATTTGTTTCCATTTTTAGTAATTTTATGACAACACTGGTCAAAATATTTGTCACAACTATTAAACTATTAAAGATACAGTCAATCAATGATTTCTAACAAAGCATAATCAAATTACTATTAAACTAACTAATAATTAGTGAAAAATACAGTCAATCAATGGTCAAAGTCAACCTGACCAGTAATTTGTCAAAGTTACTTTTTTTTCTCTAACCGATTACTTTTTAGTTTCTAAAATTACATGTGGCAATTTTTTTATATAAAAATTGGGAAGGAGAAACTTTGTGGTAATAGTAATAATAATGATCATTTACAATCAAAATTATTGAGAATGATGGTTTTCTTATCCAATTGTGAGAATGTAGTTGATGATATGATATCATTAAAACACGTAATTGTATAAAAGCAAATTTAAAACTTTTAATTTAATGAATATATAAATAAATAAAGGAGTGTTAATTAGAACTCCAGTGAATAAATAAATAAATAAGTAATTTATGCAGGGGCCGGGGTCCGTGAGTTTAGCTCAGTTGGTAGGGACATTGCATAATTTATGCAGGGGCCGGGGTTCGAACCCCGGACACCCCACATCTCCACATTTTAATTGTGTGAGCTACAGCCACTAGGCTACTAAAAAAAGAAAAAATTAAATAAGTAAATCACTACCAAAAAAATAAATAAGTAAAGGAGTGTTAATTAGCACTCCAGTAAATAAATAAATAAAGGAGTGTTAGTTAGCAAATTTTCTGAAGAAATTTGATTAAAAAATTTGACCATGGTCATGGGACATATAATTGTTCATACCTATGTTAATGCTGTTTAATTTAGCAGCATTTCGCCGGTTATCCTAGAATCACTTGGTTGAACATTTGCTCTTCAACCTTGGTGAGACCTAGGTTCTGGCACACCGAAGATAATTTAGCCGTATTTAAATTTAGAGGAGTGATATTTGTACAACCAATTTTGTACAGCTCTTGTGACAACTACTTTTCTTCTCTTTTTATTGGACAAAAACAATGGAGAGAGAAAGAATAAGAGAGAGAATAAAAACACATGTGAGTATAAGAGAGAGGGTTGTTTCAAAAGTTGTCAAAAAGTAGATGTACAAATATCTTTTCTCTTAAATTTAATAGTATTCAATTTGTGATAATGAAACCACACGTTATAAACATTTCTGCTGCATGTTCCAAAGTCACTGTTTTGCTTATTTAAGTCAATTGCATAGTGTTCATAAACTCTCTGTTATTAAATTGAAATACAGTTGACTTAAGTATACTTTATAAAGAAAAATCCATGGTCTGTGTTGACTATGGATATGACTTAAATAGAACTCGCAAATCTTAGACAATCATCACCTTACAAGTTGGTTGTAAAGCTTAGACAGTCCTCAATTTACAAATCGATTTTGTAAAGTTTAGTTTGACCTTAAACTTGAAATGGTATTATAATATATCCTAGACCTGTTGTTGAGCCACCATATGACAAGTCTGACTTATGGCTTGAATAGATCTTACAAAAAAATTCAGGCCATGCTTCAGTATAAAGCGTTAGAATTTCACACATTACAAATTGGTTTTATTTTATTAGGTTGAGTTAGGTCCAAAACCTAAAAACCTTTCATCAAGCTTTCCATTGGGTCAACAAGACAATCATAAGTATAAGCTTTTCACTTATAAACAATAATTGGTCACAATATATTTGTGCAGGAGCAACTCTTAGCAAAGGTCTAAACAGAGGATTAGGGACTTTATCAGCTGGAGGACTTGCTTTGGCATTGGGAATGCTATCAAAATTGGCTGGACCTGGACAGTGGGAAGAAATTGTAATCATGGTTAGCATCTTCATTGTAGGTCTGATTTTTTAATCACTTTCATCCAATCTTCTTTTTTCTTTAGCTTATACCTTGTTTTTCTGATAGTATTCTATGTGATCTGTAGGATTTTGTGCCACATATGCAAAACTATATCCAACAATGAAGGCTTATGAATATGGTTTCCGTGTGTTCTTGATCACCTATTGTTACGTTATTGTATCTGGATATCGAACCGGAGACTTTATTCATACAGCAACAAACAGATTTTTGCTCATTGCTCTTGGTGCTGCGGTATCTGTTGGCGTAAATGTGTGCATATATCCAATATGGGCCGGTGAAGATCTACATAATCTTGTCGCGAAAAATTTCACAGGCGTAGCAACATCATTAGAAGGTTGAACCTAATAGACTTTTCTTGCTTTTTAAAATTTACAACATTTAAGTCTGTTTGGATACTGGCATAAACACTTGTGAGATTGTTTAGGCGAGCTTACGAAAATGACTTATGACATGGCCGTAAGCTATTTTCAGCTTATTGCCACAAGCTCACCAGGATAGCTTATGAAAACAGCTCTTATAATTTATATGAAACATTTTGACTTTATTTTATTTTTTGTTTTAGAAAGAGCTTATGCATAAACACTTATACCATAAGCACTTAATTAAGTTGTTTATCCAAACAGGACCTTAATTTGTAATAAACATCTACTCCAACATTTAGTTTTGCTGCTTCATAACCTTATTTCTTCTGTTGAATAACTTTTAAGTTTCTTTTCAGGTGTTGTAAATAACTACCTTAACTGTGTTGAATACGATAGGGTGCCTTCGAAAATTCTTACGTATCAAGCTTCTGATGATGTGGTTTACAGTGGTTACAGATCAGCTGTTGAATCTACAAGCACAGAAGATGCATTGGTATTACCTTTTTCTACTTAAGTTCTCAGTCTATTTTATGAAGAAAAAAATGTTCATCTTTCTGACTTATCGTTGCGCTTGTGTGTTGTTGATTGGGAAGATGAGTTTTGCTATCTGGGAGCCACCTCATGGTCGTTACAAAATGTTTAGATATCCATGGAAAAATTATGTTAAAGTAAGTGGAGCACTCAGGCATTGTGCATTTATGGTCATGGCTATGCATGGATGTATACTTTCTGAAATACAGGTACTTATGTAGCAACTTTTTCTGTTTGATATTACCCTTTACTTCAGTTTTTTCGTGTCGGTGTCTGACAGATACATGTGTCGAATACCAGACACACCTTTAATTTGAAGTGTCGGTGCTATGTAGTTGATACATGTTCCCAGAAATGACTATTGGTTCAATTGTTGCGTTTGATTCTTGGAATGTAAGAGATGTTTCATCTAAACTGAAATGAACCACAAAATTTAACCATTTTGCTTTATAGGAAAAACTTCCCAGTTCCCACTGATTGTAAAGTAGAAATTTATGATAAACTGTTCTGTCATTGTTGAAATCTTAAGCTTCCCCTTTTTGTTATCCTCTACCCCTTCATATCAAATTCAAGAATATTCTTATTGTGCTTAACTAGAGATGTTGCGTGAGTCTTGGTCTTAATGGTTTCATGTATAGGATTGTGATAGTAGTTTATAATAGGACTCAATTATATCATGATGTGGTATAAGTTAGCTTAGTTATGTCCATAGATACTTCAATTGTGCTAATTGTTGCTTCTATATGTGATGTTATGGTTTCTTAATCATAATAAGTAACTAGAATACTGCCAAGTGGCACCCTCTGCACAATGTTGCCAATCACAGATCGCTGAAATGACATACGGTGTAACAATAGTGGTTTGATAAAATTCGTCTACGCTATAGCGCTGATATATCCACTATTTGACAACACTCCTCTGCACCACTTGATTAGTATTTAAATTTTCAAACTATACATGTATCTTTATTATTTTTCAACCTATGCAAATACGCGTTTACTAAACCTCCTTTTTGTGAAATAGGCTCCAGCGGAGAAGAGACAAGTTTTCCGCAAAGAGCTTAAGAAGGTAAGTTCCGAAGCGACTAAAGTTCTACGTGAACTCGGTAACAAAGTTAAAAAGATGGAGAAACTAGGCGAAGAAGACATTCTTTTTGAAGTACATGAAGCAGTAGAAGAATTACAACAAAAAATCGACAAAAAATCTTTCATTCTTGTAAATGCAGAGCTGTGGGAAATCGGTAACAGGCCAAGAAATGAGAATGTTTCTCAAGACCTCTTACAAATGGATGAAGAAAGACATTTCTTGGAGTACAAGTCACTAAGTGAGGCTGTGCTTGATTTAAGATCAGTTAGAGTTCCAAAAAGTTGGGAAGAAAATCTTGTTTCACCCGACAACATCATTAAACCTGCTAATGTTGTTACCGACGAAAACATGTTTAGGAAACCAGGAACTTTGTCTGCACATCTTTCATTTCAAGAAGATGCAACAACAAAAGTGGAAGAATCAAAAACCTATGAAAGTGCTAGTTCATTAACTTTGGCAACATTCTCATCACTTTTGATTGAATTTGTGGCTAGGCTACAAAACCTTGTGGATTCTTTTGAAGAATTAGGTGAGAAAGCAAAGTTTAAGGACCCTCTTGAACAACAAGAACTTGTAACATCTGGTTGGACTAGGTTGTTTAATTGTTTCAAATCTAAGGATTGACATATACACTTATACTTTGTAACTTGTATCATGGAAATTTCTAAATGTTGACGTAAAACAATTTTACACTCACATAATAAAATTGCATCATTTTGTAAAATTAATTTGAAATTAGTGTTATGACATGGATAAGTTGTGATCTCTTATTGGATGACAATGAATTTCTTCAAAAAATATTATACTCCCCATTGAGATGAGAGTGTTGGAACTTTTCTTATTTATCCATATCACTTTCAAACGCTAAAGTTTAATATTGGTACATTTTTTTTTGTTGATAAAACTAAACTAATAATAATTTATTCGACCTAATTGATTTGAAATGAATCATATTCACTCCATAGTATGTTTGGGGAAATTGCTCAAAATCGTTTATTGTAAAATGTATACAAAGTAATTGAGAATTAACTCCACAAATCGTTTATGAGAACCTATATTTAAATTTTAGCTAAATCCATCATTGATCTAACTTTACTTACCTTCAATCGAACTTAAGATTACTAGGACACTCTTTCTTTAAAAATTAAAGCATTAAGAAAAAATCTAATCATAACTTTCTACCTTATAAGTTTGGGAGAGCATGACAATGAAATAACCCAATAACTTTGAATGAAAAATCTCCCAACATATAATTGATTGGAAACCATTTATTATTATTTTTTTCCTAATTTAAACTATTTTTCTTAGTTTCATGTTTAAAAATAGGTAAATACTAAGAAATACTCTAAAAACATATGTTAAAGAACCAAGTACATAAATAATATTGTGAATGTGTTGCATTCAATACTTAAAAAAGTTAAATTGTGAATAAAATACTTAAAATTTGTTTTTCTAATATTAAATTCATGAATATTGCTATGTATCACGACAAATATTGTCCCAACGGTTTCACGATCGAACATGCACTTAATATCTCTCTAAATTATGCCCCACCATCTCCCTTGATTTGTGGGCAGGAAGAAATTTAATTGAAAAATGGATTTTCGCTAGCAATTCGGGACATGTTGTTTCTAGATAAATAACATTGCTCTATCAAGATAATTAAATAGGTGACTGGATTAAATTACATTTTTTGTACCAATTAAATAAAATTATGTTTTTATCAGAAACAATAATTTTACAGAAATTATTTGTGAAAAAATCTTCTTCCGGGTCGGATCCACTCATTCCAGATCCAAAAACCCAATTAAAAAAAATCTCCACCCAAACAAATAACAAATCAAACCAAATTTTACACCTTCACAAGAAAATGGTGATTTTCTCGAGAAAATTCTAACACCAAAATTTTCTCTCCATTTCCAATCACATCAGATCCAATCCAAATTCCTCTCCACTCTTCAATCTCCTTCAGGTTCATCATCACTCCTTCATCCTCTTCCTCTTCCTTTCTCAATTTTCTTCATTTTTATATATTTTTTTAATAATTTTTCTTTAAACTCATTCTAATCACGCTATTTTTCTTCATAATTTCAGATCAAGCATCGCATTGCAGATTCCAAGAATTTTCAATTTTTTCTTTAAATTTTTCATCGATTTGCGTTTGAAATCGATCATTCACCGATCGAAAATCGTATAATCTGTTAGATTCAGATCGAAATGGCTATGGTAGATCAACCTCTATATCCAATCGCGGTTCTAATCGACGAACTAAAGAACGAAGACATTCAACTTCGCTTAAACTCGATCCGTCGTTTATCAACAATCGCACGCGCTCTCGGCGAAGAAAGAACAAGAAAGGAGTTGATTCCGTTTCTGAGCGAGAATAACGACGATGATGATGAAGTGCTTCTTGCTACGGCGGAGGAATTAGGAGTTTTTGTGCCGTATGTTGGTGGTGTTGAACATGCTAGTGTTTTGCTTCCGCCGTTGGAGACTCTTTGTACTGTTGAGGAGACTTGTGTTAGGGATAAGTCGGTTGAATCGCTTTGTAGAATTGGTGCTCAGATGAAGGAGCAAGATTTGGTTGAGCATTTCATTCCTTTGGTTAAGGTAGTATATAGCTTAATTGCATTATTACATTTTTTTAGTGTATTGTATTTTGTTAGTGTTATTCCTTTGGTTAAGGTATTATATAGCATAATTGCATTATTACATTTTTAGTGTATTGTATTTTAATAGTGTTATTTGGTGTCGAATTGACATATTTGAGTTTAGACACATCACTGACACAATACACAACACTGACACGGACACGCTGGCACCGGTGATAATTTGAGAAAATGAATCAACCAAATGCAATCGCGTGTGTCGGCGTTACCTAGTGTCTGTTTGAATTGACTTATTTTCTATGCAACACTGACACTCAGACACAACATTGACACAGACACGTTGACACCGGTGATAGTTTGAGAAAATGAATTAGTTGAATGTGATCACATGTCAGTGTCGGTAACTAGTACATATCGGACACTGGACATGCCTTTGATTAGAGGTTTTAGTGCTGCAAAGCTTATTTTGATAAGTTCTCCAAGATAAGCCTTATATCTTATACAATAACAAATGTAATTTAATCTTTTGATGTCGAAATAACTCATAAGTGCTTATTATGATAAGTGGGTATATATAAGCTGCAAATTAAGTTGTTTATCCATATAGGGCCCTAGCGTATGATTGGTTTCACTTTTGAAGCAAGCAAAATTGATTATAGAGGTCTATAATTGATTTTGACATGTTTGGTTGTAGTCGAGTAGAATTTATTTTGTATGTAGAATTGATTCCGACTTGAAGCTAGAATCTGTAGTTTTTGCCTCTAGATTTGATTTTTAGCACTGGATTTATTATTCAATTTAGTTTCACATGATTGTATCCAAATATAATGCACTTAACCTTCCATTTCTTTTAGCTTAAATCAATTTTACAGGATCAATTAATTCAAAATCAATTTTGTTGCATTTTATTTTTTATTGTATTATGTTTTGTCACTGTTCTCTAGGTTTTAAGTTGCAATTGCTATTAGGTTAGTTAAGATTGATCAATGATGCTATAGAAAATGGAAAATTTAGGTTTTAAGTTGCAGTTGCTATTAGGTTAGATAGGGTCAATCCATGATGCTATAGAAAATAGAAAATTGTAGACAAATGTAACTTTTGTAGGGATTCAACTTCCCTGCAGACGGATTACACACATTCGGGACATCAGTAGTTTGATCAAGATTTGACGTTGGTAATTTAGTTATATAATAAAAAATAAAATTTGCATTTTTTGGACTGTCGGATCAATGTCAGATGGTCGTCTATGTCTCGAATGGGTGCTCCCCTTGACCATAGGGAATCAAATTTCCTCTTGCAACCACCGTTATGGTCCCGATTCGGTTATTGGGAAGTCAACAACGTTTTACATTGATTGAAGCTATGATTGTAGTTGCAGACTAATTTAAAACTAGTGTTGTCAAATAGAGGCTACATAGTAGTTAAATTTGAACAAATTCTCATTGTTACACAACATTCTATTTATTACCTAGTCCTTGTTTGGGTAAATGACTTGTTTGCAGCTTATAGCATAAGTGCTTATGCATATATTATTTCTATTGCAAAGATAAAATAAAGTTAAATTTTTTCAGCATAAGTTAAAACTGTCTTACATAATCTATCTTGGAGAACATATGAAAATAAGCTGAAAACGGCTTATGAAAAATCTCATAAGCAATTTTCATAAGTTCTCCCAAATAGTCTCACAAAACTTATGCCAGTAAATAAGCTCAAATAAGCCAATTTTAAACAGGCCCCAACTATTATCAACTAGAGGCTATAGCAACGATATAGTTCTACACCATACTGGAATTTAAACAGACCATTATTTTATGCAATCCGTGATCGACAACACTATTTAAAACCGTGGGTGTTAATTATTAGTTTAACCCTGATTTCATCGTGATTGATTGCACTTACAATTTATTTTTTGTTGTGATTTCAACTATGTAGAGGCTGGCTTCTGGTGAGTGGTTCACAGCCCGGGTTTCTTCATGTGGCTTGTTTCATATTGCCTACCCTAGTGCAACCGAGGCATTGAAAACTGAACTGAGGGCCATATATGGGCAGCTGTGCCAAGATGATATGCCTATGGTTAGGAGATCTGCTGCTACCAACCTGGGAAAATTTGCTGCAACTGTTGAAGCTGCTCACTTGAAAACTGACATCATGTCTGTGTTTGATGATCTCACACAGGATGGTATGTGAAGTTGATATAGTAATTGTTTTCACCACTTTGTAGATCTGTTAAACAAAAGTAGGAAAAACATAATGATTACTTGATGTTTGTAGTTCAATAATTTTGACATAGGTAGGTGATATTCTATGGCTGTGAATGATATTCTAAAATGTCTTTTTTATCTAGGGCTTTATGCAATTCAGATAACGAAATTCTAATATTTGACTGTGACCACTTCATGTAGGTAGGGAATTAGGTCTATTTAAGTTCAGAAAATTGACAAGGGAACCTTGAGAGAACAAGAAGATTGGAATCTCATTAAAAATTTAAATATTTTTGGAGTCGTAGATAACTTTCACCCAGGTCGCATATAATGTGAGTTTGATAGTTATTCACCAAAATACCTAAAATACAAGAATTCATCTTCACCAAAGTACCTAAATCATCAGCATCGAATAGGCTTCAACTGTTCATATTTAATCTCTGTTGATCTTAGTTTCCTCAACAACATTTTCATTTCTGCAGACTTTGTCTGATGATCTTACTCTGTTATTGATCTTTTTTTACAAGGGAAATACTGCACATGTATTTAATCCCAGTGAGGCAAATGAGTGCAACTGTGACTAAATGAAGGAAATTCTCAAGGGTGCATTTACATTATTGTTGCATATAATCTTATTCAAGAAATTGACTTTCTGATAAATTTTATCTGTTCAATGATTTATAGACTGTGTTGCCTCGAAAGCTACACATCATTTGTGGTTCAGCTGAAAGTTTTAAGTTTCTTATAATCTTGAAGTTTACTTATTTTCCTTATTAGAAACTGAAGACATTGCCAATTTATCAGTGTGTTTCACTAACCAATTTGTTTTGTGACTATAGTTTTTGTTTGTCATTGCTCATTTATTGAATAATGCAATGTTTTTTTAGGTAATCTACCAGATGTGTGTGTGTATATATTCATATATAAATAATCACCTTCTGACTCTTGTTCTTGTAGATCAAGATTCTGTTCGTCTTCTTGCTGTTGAGGGTTGTGCAGCTCTTGGAAAATTGTTGGAGCCTCAAGATTGTGTGGCACATATTCTTCCTGTTATAGTGAACTTTTCTCAGGTATATTGAGCAATAATAATATTAATGTGGGAAGATATGTATTTTGGACTGCATGACTTGCTGATTAGCTAACATTTAATCTACCAAAATCAAATAATAGAACATCTTTGTTCAACAATTATAAGAGGTCCACACTTGAGCTACATCTCTTTCAAGCTTTCATGCTGGTGACTCTGCTAGTATAGATTTAGGCACTCTTTCACATGAACATATATATGGGATTTGTGTTTTTACGTGCTGAGATGTATATTTCTAGTATAGTTTCTGACAATGCTTTATGGTATGTTGCGTCAGAGAGTGCCAACTAGAGCATAAGCTAAATTTTGCATAGCTGAGAATATTGTGTGATAAGTGGACATAGACGAACAGTTAAGATTAGTTAAAAACGTGTTAAGAGTGTGAAATAGGAGACTACTGTAACCAATATGGGTGAGTGTATTAATGTTCAGTAAAACTTGGAATGAGTAATTACTTCATTTATGTGCTTAATACACTACTCATTAAATTCCTCGTCATGTTCAGTAAAATCACCCTACATGCTTAAGTTGGAATGAGTGAGACTACTGCATTTGAAGCTATTCAGTAATTGAGTGAGTTTAAACCTTGGCTGTAGGTCTGTTTGAACTTTAGTTTGTTCTCACAATGACACCATTGTCTTCATATTCATATAAGCATCCTCTTTCCATTTTAATTTTAGGAAATCTAGGTGTTCTTAATAAGAAAAACAAAATTGTTTTTGCTGGCTTGTGTTGTTTGTAGAATGATGTTCTACATGCTTTATTACATATTTGAATTACTTATTGTGCAGGATAAGTCATGGCGTGTTCGTTACATGGTTGCCAATCAACTCTATGAGCTCTGCGAAGCTGTTGGTCCTGATTCCACCAAGTAACCTCTCTTATCCGCTAATATTAATAATTAGACATTCTTCAGTTGGTCAAAAACCTCATGCTTCTTGATCAAATCTATAAAAGTTATAACTGCGTATTGATTTGTTCATGATCAATGGCGTGGTTTAAAAATGTACTTGTTTCTCAGATTCTAATTGACTGTTTGTAATGATGATGTATATTTAGGACGGAATTGGTTCCTGCATATGTTCGGCTGCTGCGTGATAATGAGGCTGAAGTACGTATTGCTGCTGCTGGGAAAGTGACCAAGTTCTCCCGCATATTAAGCCCTGAACTAGCCATTCAGCATATTCTACCATGTGTAAAGGTATGGTTTACCAATTTACCATAAAAAACTTGCTATTCTCCCAGGTTAACATTTTTGGTACTTTTGATCTCTATAGATATTAAATTGTTATGACTGATCAAGTTTTCTTATTTAGGAATTATCGACAGATTCATCTCAACATGTTCGCTCTGCACTGGCTTCAGTTATAATGGGAATGGCACCAGTCTTGGGGAAGGTATGGACCTCCATCTAAGCGCATAAGTTGTACTGGCATTAATTAACACATTTGAAAACGTATCTGCATAAATAAAGGAGAGGATGCATGTGTGATCTTGCTTTTAATATATTTGTGGTTGTTGCAGGATGCGACAATTGAGCAACTTCTCCCTATTTTCCTCTCTCTTTTGAAAGACGAGTTTCCTGATGTCAGGCTAAATATCATCAGCAAGCTTGATCAAGTCAACCAGGTTTGTGTCTTAAAATTGAAAATTCTTTCAGATTGGCAATGTACATCTCAAATGCCATTACTCTTCATGCATTCCCTCTATTGAGGCATGGTAATGTATATGCATGTGTTCATTGCAGGTTATTGGTATTGATCTGTTATCTCAGTCGCTATTACCAGCTATTGTTGAGCTTGCTGAGGATCGGCACTGGAGAGTTAGACTTGCAATCATAGAATATATACCCTTGTTAGCAAGTCAGTTAGGTGTAGGCTTTTTTGATGATAAGCTTGGAGCTCTTTGCATGCAATGGCTTAAGGACAAGGTTTGCGAAGCTAAACTTTTTATAAAAAATGAATTCTTCTTCTTTCCACTCTTATTTTGTAAGTCTATTTAAATCAGAGACTTGCTTTATACTAAAGCTGTAATGAACTTAATTTTTTTTAACTGCTAATTGTATTAATAACACTCAACAAGAGCACAAATGTGCACTGTTTGAAGGGACAAACACTGTCCGCTAAAAACAATTCAAAGATCTAAAAACAAAGCAAAAAGCCCAGAAGCTCCAACCAAGGAGAGAACAGAAAACTCCCAAAAAACTGGTACCTCCTAAAGTTAGGAACGTGCAATCCGGAACTACAAACACCCGGAGCTGTAATGAACTTATGATTATTGTAAAATTTGTACTATAAAGTATTCCCATTTTCCATCGTAGATTCTCCATGCTGATCTTTTGTTTACTGTGGTGTGGTGTCTGCTTGGTTTCTCTGTGTTGCTTAAAATATGGTTCTTTGGCTAATCTATGCTGCTGAATTATCTATTTAATTTGTACGTGGAAGCAGAAAAGAAGAAAATATGTAGTAGACTTTCACTTAGTTTTAATTCAATGATTGCTTGAATTAAGTTTGTTAAGTTCACAGATTGCTTGGTTTTAATTCAAATATTATAAAAAGGCCTTAGGATTGTGGTCTAATCATAATGACAAATACTAAACATTCCTTATCTATTTCTCTATTTTATGTTAAACTCATTTCTAAAGTCAAGGTATTCTTTTGTATTTCATGTTTCCTTTCAGAATTCATGCCTATCTATTCTCATAGTTGATTATCATCGAGACCCTTTAAGTATAAATCTTATTTTGTCTTACGATTCACAAAACTATTCTCATGTTTTGCTTATCCTGTCTAATCTCATTTGTTCTAATATCAAACTTCACCTTTCGGTCCTTCGTTTGATATTTGATATAAAGCTTTAAAATGATGAGATTAGATTAGAAAATGAATTTTATAAAAGAGAGTCTAGACTTGGGTTGAATAGGATTAGATCATTCCAACAATCCCAAGACTAAACAAGTCTTCTCACCCATGATCATTGTAGACAGAGGATTAAAATTAAAAGACATAGAAATAAAATGCATAAAAGTAAATGACTGAAGATAAAGTGCTGGAATTATAAAGAACAGAAAAGTAAAGAGCAAGAACAAGAACAATAAAGTGCAGTAAAATAAGAACAAAATAAACTTAGAACAAATGTAGAACTTTGATTTCAATAGAGTAAGTTTACAAGCATTCCAAATTTGAAATAAAATGTTGAATGACATAGTTATTTTACTGCTTAATATGCATTTTTGCTATGTCCTTTTAAAAAAATGCAATTCAATATTTTTATTGGTTGTTTAGGATGTGAAATGATGTTTCATAGCATAATATAAAGCTTACAAGTCCTTATAATTCTCCGATTACTAGTTGTAAAAAATGTTTTAAAACTTCTCTTGCTATGTATGTTGCTATTCGGTTTTGATGTTATTTACATTGAAGACATCATATTGACTTCAACTATATTGGTTATGGTTGTAGGTATACTCAATCCGCGATGCAGCTGCTACTAATATTAAACGCTTAGCAGAAGAGTTTGGGCCAGAATGGGCAATGCAACACATTATTCCCCAGGTATTTTTATCATGTCTATTTACTTTTTGATGTACATTGGCATTTTATCAACATGAGAATAAAATAAGTGTAGCAGAGATGGGAATGTTCCATTGGATGTGTGTTATGATTAGATGAGATAGGATTAGAAATGAAAATATTAGAGTCGGGGTAGCACCTATAGTACAAAAGATGGTGGAAAATAGACTTAGGTGGTTTTGGCATGTAGAGAGAAGACCTGTAGATTCTGCAGTAAGGAAAGTAGATGATATGGAGGGTAGTTAGATCACTAGAGGTAGGAGAAGACCTAGAAAATCTACAAGAGAAACTATTAAGAAAGGTTTGGAGATTAATGAGTTGGATCAAAGTATGGTTTATGATAGAACATTATGGCGTAATTTGATCCATGTAGCCGACCCCACTTAGTGAGAAAAGGCTTGGTTGTTGTTGTACATGGACATTTCACCTTAAGGCTTAAACTACCCGAAAAAGGTTTTAATAAAAGTGATATCATGGAACATCGTCTAACCAATGCTTTGAAAATGTTTTCTTAAACTTGTATGGCGTTGATCACCCAAATTTTATTTGCCCCTGCCATGAAAAATAATCAAAGAAAAGTTCAACATATAATGCAAGAAGTGTTTGGGTTTCTTGATGCATTTCATAATTCTAATAGTTTAGCCTTTGGAATCTTTTCTTAGGTATGACGTCCATAATTGACTATTACCTAATTCATAGAAACAAAATAATTATAAAAGGATGGTAATTTTGGAAAGAAAAAGAATGTAAATGGAAAGAAATGACTTGAAATGAAATATGGGACGGGGTCGTAATTTGCCAAAGTTGTTAAGGCATGTGCTGAAACTTGAAGAAAACGAAATAAGGCATGTGCTGAAACCTGAAGAAAATGAAATAAAATGTATCAATTTGAATAATCTTTCCGGAAGATTTTCTTGTGTTAAAGTAGACACTTCTCTAACTAGGTATTTCCAAATATGCCCCAATGCTTATGTTACATATGATTGGTGTGCTGTTCACTATCAAGCTAAGCAAGTATCTTTGCAGGTTTTGGACATGGTTAATGATCCACATTATCTGTATCGAATGACAATTCTTCATGCAATTTCTCTGTTAGCTCCTGTTCTGGGATCAGAAATTACTACTACAAACCTGCTGCCTCTAGTCGTTAATGCAGCAAAAGATAGGTAAAATTGCATAGTCCTCACTTTGCATGTCTTTATTTGAGCCAGTGCTGCTGATAGTATGTCTGTTGGGTACCTAATATCAAATTCATTGTTGCTAAAGTATTGTAGTTTCTTATTCCAATTGTTGACGAGTTTGCATGTCTTGCAGGGTACCCAATATCAAATTCAATGTTGCTAAAGTATTGCAGTCTCTCATTCCAATTGTTGACGAATCTGTAAGTTACTTCCATTTAAGATTTCATCTTTAACGCACTTCCTACATTTGCTCAAATTTACTTTGAACTTATTTAAGCAGTCTTGTCAGAAATTTAGATCTTGCTTCATGTGGATTGGAATTCATTTTAGAGGAGTGCTAGTAACACTCTTTGAACACTCTTGTTGGGTGAAATTTTAACAAGTCCCACCATTTTGGGAATGTGTCCACCCCACATAAAATAGTGGGCCCTACATGGAATTTACTCAATAAGAAATATGTTAAAGTGAGTGTTGCTAGCACTTTTCTTCATTTTATGCTACTTGAGTTGGTTGTTTGTTCAAATCTTCTCTAAAAGGAGTGTGTAAAACCTCAATTAGCTTACATAGTTTGCCTAACAAAACCAGCTTGTTAGATACTAAGTCGGCTGTTTGATAATGATTTCACTTGGAAAACTTTGTCCCAGCACTTGTCACCAGACTTGTTTGTTGAAATCATTATTATTTGATAGAACTAGGAGGTTATTCAGAATGCAACATTTTTTATTGTCTCACAATTCAATGCATTTGAACAATGAAGGTTGTGGAGAGCACCATCAAACCATGTCTGGTTGAGCTCAGTGAGGATCCAGATGTTGATGTGAGGTTTTTCGCCTCTCAAGCGCTACAATCTAGTGATCAAGTGAAGATGTCCAGCTAGATCAATCTGCATATTGTCTTTAGTCATTTTTTTTGTTTGTAATATTTGCAATTTCTTTTGTAATTGGCCTCAAGCCAACTTGCTCAATCCTTTGTATTACATACCATTGTTGAGATCCTTCTTTGCTTTCTTTTTTTCTATCTGATATATCTATGCCACTCAGGTCATTTTGTAGTTATAAAAACATTATCCGGAAGTGGGATGATTTTTGACGTACAATCACTAATTCTATGATTTAACAATTGTGAACACTTTGTATTAAAGGTGTATTAAAGTTTTCTATAGAAAAAATTTATAAGCCTTGTTTTTGCTACTAGAGATGTCCATGCAGACAGATCTGAAGGATTGTAACAAAGGATATAAGTTGCTAGTTCGCCTAAAGAATGCCATTTTCCATTGGCAACAAAATAATAAATATAATGAAGCAATTGATCCTACATAAATACAGAAGTTAGTAATCTTAAACTATTATATCAAGAGATATCCAAAGTAGTTCATGAGAATGGTTAAATTGATGGCATCATTCAGCAACGTGATTATCTTGAGCACTGGAATGATGATCACATTTGAGAAACAGCACTCTAGTGACGAATTGAAACGTTTATAACTTTATTTTGTTTGTTGAGTAAAATTTCAATTTGCTCTTGGATAAATATATAAATATTTCATTTTGTCCTCGAATATGTAGTGTTTTACAAGTTTATCCTTCTGTCTGTTATTAAACATCGTTAATTATGGTGACATGTCTAGATAAGTGCATGTAATATTAGCAACTAAAATGGACTGCTACTTTGTAGCACGTTCTCAATTTCGTTAAACACTAAAACATTTTTCAAATTCATCATCCTCATGTGAATGTATTTTACTGAACATTGTGGATAGTGTTGATCTATCATTAAAGTGACTGACCAAGAAATTTGAAGAGAGATAACATTATTTGATACTTTACCGGATTTAATAGAAAATACATAGTATGATATGATATTTAAAATATAAGTGAATGCATTAGCAAATTTGTCTCTTTTTGTAATAGAAAATTTGTCTCTTTCATTAAGTGCATTGTGGACGGTCCTAATTATAAAGAGAAGAATACAATATCTAAAACAATAAAAATGAAATGAAAGATGAATAGCGAGCATCATATATTTTCACTACTTCGAAGTCAACTACGAAAAAACAATGATTTTCTTCACAATGCACACGTCCTAGTGAAGAGGATAAAGTGTAAGCAAAAAGAAGAAAAAACACAACAGTTATGGCACTTAATTGTCATTTGTATTTTAAATTTTCAAATGTTTTGCATTCTTGATTCTGTGACTAGGATTGCCAACAATATATTGCATAAATCACATAATCGGGAACTAAATTGAATGGAATGCTACAATGTTAATCACTTGAGAAACTGATAGATGAGTAACATTTATATTGAGAGCACATTTACTCTTTCTTCGTTCTCTGAAAATATACACACTCCTTCGCAATGTATTTGATAGATGATTTCAACAAATTTCTCAAGGAGTAACTTATAGTTTTTTGTTTGTTTTGTTAATAAAGTTTTAATAAGCAAAGTTAGCACTAAACATTGCTACATTCAAATGTTGATCACAAAACAATATAATACAGCAGTGACAAGCCAATTAGTTCAGTATGGAAAATCATTACAAAAAAAAAGTATGGAAAATCATTAAGAAAAATTGCCAACAGTGAGGAGAAAAAAATGTCATACACTAATTAGGTCTAGTTGAAAATTAGAATATAGTTAACTGGGGCCAGTAGGTTCTATTCTTCCATGATACAACTATCCTTCCCATGGACAAGACCATTTTCTGCTTCATTAAGCTGAGGTCTCAACAACTTTATGTTGGCAATAAGAGATTCAGCAGTGCTACTTAAACCCTTTTTCCCAACTAAACTGACCCCAAAATCGCGATTTAACATTCTCATCCGATTCTCGTCTCCTTCGATCTGACTTAACTCAATGACCTGCTTCTTTGAAAGCAATGCATAAAGATAAAGACTGGGGGAATTCGATACAGCTCCTCCAATTTTAACCCTAAGTATTGAACTAGAATCGAGATCATTCGGGTTTGGATTAAACAATGCAGAGAAGCTCCCGAAACTCAGGTCAGGTTTCGTAAATAGGTTGTCTAAATCGTCATTCTCCTCATCGATGTTTTTTGTTGTGTTAAATGGCATTGAACTTTTAGTAGACTTCCTCTTTGTAACTCTTAAAATGTTTGCAGCTTCTCTCATTCCACTCATGAATGCTCCATGCATTGTTGCAGGATACTGTTTGCTAGTTGCCTCTCCAGCAAAGAACACCCTCCCATCTCCAATACTCTCTGAAAGTATATCGTAATCATCTCCTGAAGATCCAACAGCAACATAAGAATAAGATCCATACGCGAATTCATCTTTTCCCCATCGAGTACAGACTGCCTGAACAGGCTCCGGAACAACAATCCCCTTCGGATGAAAAATATCCTTCAAAACCTCCAACACCCTTTTGACAGACTCCAACGGCGACATCATCTCAAATCTAAGAGCAGCTTCTCCGGCAACAAGAGCCACGAGAAGCGGTCCTCCAGACACAGAAGCGTAGCTATAGAACAGAAAAAACTCACCCCTCATGCTCAGATCCTCAGTCAAATGACCAAACGTATCAATATTCCCACCCCAAAAATTAGTCGGAAACAGCATCACAACCTTATTCAGCAACCCAAACCCTAACCTATGAATTGCATCCTTCTTGCTCTGAGGAAGATCAGGGACAAACTTAATCGATTCTTTCTTAAGAACCCCTAAAGGCACAGTACAAAGTGCCATGTCTGCACGAAACTGCTGCCCATCAGTACACACCAACACCCCATCGCTTCCGTACTTAATACACTCCACAGTCCTCCCATAGAAAATCGGAAGACCCTCAGCCAACACACGAACAAACGTCTCATTCCCTCCCGGAATGAAACAATGATCACCACCCATCTCATAAGGATCATCCTGATCCCAATAAGCCATAGACAAATTCGACATAAGAGTAGCATTTGCATACTCCAAATTAGCAAGATGCCAATTCAACAACATCCTTTCTTCTTTATCCTCCGCAACTTTATAAACCCTACGAAACGCCTCCAACGCTGTCCCTAAAGGAACATCAACACTCTTAACCTCATCAATCATAGCTTGCCTAAGCTTACAAACCCTCTCTAACAATTTATTAAACAAAACCTCAACCCTAGAATCAACCTCAGAATCAACACATTTTCCATCCGGCATATAAAGAGGACAAATATCCCTAACCTTATGAAGCGGCAAATCTAGTTGTCTAGCAAGAACACCAAGCGGATTCCCATTAACACCGGTAAGAACACTACCACCCAAATCCGCCGCAGCCACAAGACCATCACCACCACCATCACCATCAAACATCCTCTTCGTCTTAACCCTCCCACCCGGTCGATCCCTACCTTCCAAAATACAAACTTTAAACCCTAAAAACACTAATTGTCTCGCGGCAACCAACCCCGCCAACCCAGCACCAATAACAATCACACTCCCTCTCTCAATTCCATCAAAAGAACTATTTTTCTTCGCTTTAATCTCCGGTGAAACCCCGAAATTAATATAACCATGCTCAATCAAAAACCTATAAGCAACATCAACCAAACCCTTATGTTCCGACCGAATCGATTTCACCGCCTTATCATAAGTCAACCAAACATTCACATCTGATCTCCACCGTGCAAGAATATGATTCCTAACAATAATGTAATTCGATTGCTCCGACCCACCAATTGTTTTCACCACATTCGCTTCAATTTCTTCCTCCGTTAAAGAATCTACAGGAAACCCTACTGAAATTGCAATTAGGGCTTCGTCGTCACAGTCTTTAGCGACGTCGTTTTTGCGGGTTTTGGAAAGGGATGTTGTTGCGGTTAATTCTGTGAAGAATTTCTTGCGACGACGTCGTTTTCGTGGTAGGGTAGGGTTAGGGTTTGGATCTTGTTCTTGTTGTTGTTGTTGCTGTTGTTGGGAGGATGAATCGGAGGAGTTTTGAGGTTGGTTTTCAGGGGAGATTGTTTCGATGTCGTTTTGGGGTTGTGGTGGTTCTAACGGTGGTTGTGACGGTGGCTCCGATGAGGGTTCTGACATTTGTGTATCAATGGGTTGTTCTGAGTTTAGCTCAGTGTTGAGAGCTGAATGCATGGTTTTGTTGTTGATAGTGTGTTTCTGGTTCATGTCAATGTTACGGTTTTTTTTTTTGTTGTTTTAAGTAGGAATAGAACTCGATACTAACCACTTGCGCTAGACTATGTGGTGATTCTAAAAACGTGTCATACAGTTATAACTCTTGATTATTCGATTTAGTTTGGTGATTCTAAAAACGTCTTAGCTACTCGATTAAGTTTGACGGCTCAAATTGTTCAATGCGTGAAATTGATAGTCCGATCTCAAATCAAAAGATCAAGTTTAACTATTGTGTGAAATTGAATCGTAGGATTTTTAAACTTCTATGTATTTATGAAAAAAAGTAGGGGAGTAAATCGTGGACGACCACAATTTCTGGCATTACACATGTTGTGATACATATTGTGATTATTGCAGCGTAATATATAAAACTAAGGTTTTTTGAATATTTTTTTTGAAAGAAAGAAAGAGGGTTTTTTGAATATTATAATTTTGGTTTAATTACAGTTTTAGCCCCCTAACTTTCCAAAGTTGCGATTTTGGCCTCTAAGAAAAAAACTACAAAACATCCCCCTAAGTTTTGCAACTATAGCAGTTTTGGCCCCTAAGGCTGATATGGACTCAGTCTACGCTGACGTGGCACCTTAAGCGAGGTGCCACGTGTTATTTTTTATATTTTTTTTGTCTTAGAGGGCCAAAACTGCTACAGTTGCAAAACTTAGGGGGCTGTTTTGTAGTTTTTTTTTCTTAGGGGCCAAAATCGCAACTTTGAAAAAGTTAGGGGGCTAAAACTGTAATTAAGCCTATAATTTACTAAAAAAATTATTTTATAATTTACTATATGTCTTATAATTTAAATAAATATATCATAATTTCTCTATAAAATATCATATTTATTTGTCAGTATGACCATAGAAGCTACCAAAAGTCAATGCGACACATTGCTGGGAACTCAATGCATGGTATTGTCAGGACACACATTCTATGCAACCACTTACGCTAGACTGATTCTATAAACTTTGGTGTCACACAAACATACTTAAAGGTCTTAACCATATAAAATATCATATTTATTTCGCTTGTTGTGATATATAATGGTTGTTTTGGGATATCTTAAATTAAGATTTTAAATATTTTATCTATTACTTATTCTATAATTTAAATATATCCAATTTTTCCCCTATAAAACATTATATTTATTTTGTTATAAACTCTTTATCATTTCAAAACATGTAAATTCCTTTAAATATACCTCTAAATATATGATATGAAAGAAAAATAATCGGTTCATTGCCTATGAGTATCATGCTATTTTTTATTCTTTTACATTGACTGAATGAACATTATAAAAGTAGGATGAACCAAGAAAAAAGACCTAAGTCATTCATTCGACCAAAACTCTAAACACCCATCCTTGAGCTAGACATATCGTCTGCCGAGATTGAAAAGGTTCCATCCTGGAACAAAAGCCAAACATAACATCATCAAATCACGTTTGACTAACCAAAAAGTGATTCTAGAAGGTTCAAAGTTCAAACATGGAGATAAACAACTGCCAAGAAGATACGACACTATGATAATTGTCCTTGCTACCTAGGGCCATTTATGATTTGAAATGGAACACTTAACAACGAAAATAAAGCTCATAATGGAAAAGGAATAAAGAAAACAATGAAAACGACATGAAATCCTTAGCTTTGTTTACTTGAAATCTTAGAAAACAATGGAAAAGGAATTTGTTTTCCTGTTAGTTGGTTAAAGTTGTGAAATGCATAAGTACTCAAAAAAACCGACAGTGAATTTCTTAGTATATTTACAAATTAAACTAAAATAAAAAGTTCAAATTTTGTTTTGTTTGTCATATTTTTTTTTTACTATTTCATAATTGAATCCACTCAAGGGTAAATCTAATTGATCTATAATAACAAAATTATTACTATCAGTTTTGGTGATTTGTGCTGACTAATTCAAAAGAATAATTCCAAATGTAAAGCAATAAAAGATGACTCGTGATCATTCATAAGTGCAGAGCTCATATGATAAAAGTTTGTTATAACATTTGATATGTTGATGCAAGAATCAAACCCACAATGTCCCTCTTCTTTGCACTAAACACACGTTGAGTTTCACCGCTAGGCTCTTAGAAATAAAAAAAATAAGATAACATAATACGATATTAATTCATCATTCCTCCAAATTCCTACATTATGGCTGTACCTATACATAGACTATTTTACACCTGAATGACATCTAAGATTTTGGTGTGAATCATAGCATACTATCACTTAAGAAATTGTGAGCCTTCTTCAATATTCTGCTTGGCATGCCACATTTTGTGCTCTCCCAACCAATATTCTTGTTCACATTGTCATACACAACCAAATGTCCTCGCAGTGAAATGTCTGCAAAGAGTTTAGCTTGAAGATAAGTAAAGTTTGACCAACGATTGCTCCGGTCAACATTTAAAGATAGCAAAAGTTGGTATACAAATATAAATGAATCAAAAAGTCATAGAAGTTCCAAAGCTTAATGAAAAATAGCAAGTAACTTGGTAACTTGATTTACTATAATCAAGTGACAGAACCTCAATAACACTTAATGGTCTAATCCTAGCTGAGTTATTTATCAACAACACACCAAAAAAGAGTGTATAAAACATAAAAGAGTGTATAAAACATATTATCTTTTTGAAATCCATTCATCAACATAAAAAAACCTTGGATAAAAACTAGAAGGTACAATATCATAAGAAAGTTTTCCTTGAGGGTGTGAAAGTACCTCCAAGTATAATGGAGGATCCATCATGTACATTGCTACCATCAAGAATAGCTAAGCAAACATTGCCTTTGTTCTGCAGCATAGAAGTTTATTAGAAGGCCTTCCAAGAACAAAAATCGTTCATTTGGAAATGGAAATAAAAGTTGTATTAGAAAAAGAGGATTACACTAATGATCAAGTAACCCTCCGGCGGTATCCGAAATAATGTGGACAAAATCCACCATTTGTTTCCAAAACGAAGCGTTAATGTCTTGAAGTAATCCTTGACATCTTTGGCAGATCTGCATGCATATAACATGGATTTCAGACCAGTTTTTCTCTGTTTTGATAAACAACTTAATTAAGCGCTTTTAGCGTAAACACTTATCATATAATTGCTTATGCATAAGCTGTTTGTATATCAAAAAATAAAATTGAACTATTTTCATATAAGTTATGAGCTGTTTTCATAAGCGATCCTAGAAAAATGTATAGATATAAGCTGAAAACAGCCAGCATTACAAAAACCAAAGACTGAATTTCACCTCCAGCAATTTCCCTTACCTGATTGGGAAATTAGCCTGCCAACAAATTGGCAAAGTTGTATCTGAATCATCTTGAATGAGTCCCAATCCAGAAACTTCTTTAAGCTGCACCATTGTATGCATAATGAATTCATATTCAACATTGGACTAAAAAAAGGTACACAATTTTCCTTAGACATAAAAACTCACAGAAGCAACAAGATCCAAGTACGCCTCTTTCGGAAAATACGTATAAGAACTGCCACTATCAAAAACCACCTTTCCAACTTTGCTGTTTCCATCAAAACTGAGTAGACGATTTCCGTAGTTTATTCCAAGAATCTCAGTTTGGTATAAATCTCTGTATAGAGCAGAGAATATGTCACATATAAATTATAGATGAATCAGAAGAAACCTCAGAAACAACAAATAACAAGTAGATTTACAAGAAAATCCTACTTACGTAGTTTGGGCCATAGGTACCCAAGTCATACCCCAATAAGGCACAAAATCATCACCTAAGAACATGTATCCACCACCGACTCCATCATTTCCTAAGCAATGACCAACAACATTCTTAATAAGCCCTTTACTTGCTAACTGATTAGGTAGGCCAACTTTCGCTCTGCTCAGTCCCATGATTCCATCTGTTTTTGCCAATGTGTTCAAAAGCATGCCCTCTTGATCATATCCACACCTTACAATATATACATTGTGAAGAATTGATCAGCATTTTTGTAGAAATATTGCCTTAAGAGAAAAAAGACAGCACGCTGATGATTCTTACCCGAAAACAAAATTTAACTTGGTTTTGGATCCATTAGTAGTCATAAGATGAAGCTCATCCTTAATAAGAACTCCTAAAGAAGAACTATGGTCTGCATATTGAATTTCATAGTCACACTGTTGGAAGTTTTCATCATATCCATTCTTCTCATATTTCTGAACTTCCAAGCACAGAGAATCTACGGACGGCACTATGTTGGATAGTGTTGGCTTATAGATGGCATTTGCTCCCTATATCAATTATATCCCGAGTTAACATAGTTTTTCAATCTCATAAAATTCACTTACATGGAAAAAAAAAATATAGTCAGCATATATTTACAGTGCATCTAGCTGAGAGGCATTTTCTAATATTCCGTTTAGGATTACACAATAATGTGTGAAGTGCAGTGCAGCCTGATTCTATAAAGCTATAGTTATGTGCGGAATCACATGATAACGACTCAAACTGTTAAGCCAAAGCTCCACTTTATCCTTACACAAGAATATATACAAATTTTAAAAATATAAGTAGTGAAAGCATAATGAGTAACGGTTTCTGGCATATAATCCATCTCAACATGCAGAGGTAACAGTAGTCAGATACTACCTTTGCACAACTTCTGCACGGAGCATCGCATTGAATCCAAGTTAAGTCACTCCCCGTATCCACATCAACAAAATATCGTTTCGGAGGGTTTCCGACACGTAAATGCGTGTAATACAACCTGCACGGAAGAACATGTTGCTAAGCCAACACAATGATGCATTTGTAATACAGGAAAATGGAATAGCACAGATCAGTAGTTCCTATATCATATGTATCTTAGTTCTAGGACCAATTTAAACATAGACTCCAGCTCCAAAACCAGACCACTCACTGCACAAATCCTCAAATTTGAGGAAATGCACAACGAAGCCTTATCTCACTAAGTAGGGTCGGCTGCATGGATCAAATTCCGCTACAATGTTCTATCATAAACCATATATCGATCCAACTCATTAATCTCTAGATATTTCTTAATAATTTCTCTAATAATTTTTCTAGGTTTTCCTCTGTCTCTAGTGATCTAACAATTCTCCATCTGATCTACTCTCCATACTACATAATCTTCTGACCTTCTCTCTACATGTCCAAACCACTTAAGCCCAGTTTCCACCATCTATTTTACTATAGGAGCTACCTCAATTGTCTCTCGAATGTCGTCATTTCTAATCTTATCCCGTCTAATTTTCTTATAACCAATAATCAATAAGTAAACAATATATACACTATGAAAGGTAAACATGAATAAGCAACAATTAGTCAACGTGATCCTATAACAACAAAAAAGTGAAAAAGTTCAAAACTTTCAAACTTTTACTTGATCCAAATTAAGTCAAATAAGCAAAAAGCAACAATTTTTAACATACCCATCTGGATAAACATTGCCACTGATTGGAAAAACAGCAGATGAAGAGTCAACAGCTACAACCTTAGAGCTAGAAGCAATAAAGTTCCTTTTTTTAACATCAACAATCTTCCCCAATTTAAGCTTCAAATCTCTCTGACCAAGAACACCATGTTTCTTAAAAAGTGCAAACAGAAAGCTACTTGGTTCATCATCACCATCATTGTTCTTAAGACCACGTAGTTCAAGTGTTGTTGTAGATGAAAAAAGTGAACCATAGAGAAAAAGGGCAAACAGAAAAATGCCAAAAAATGTGAAAAGCTTTATTGGGGTGATGTGAAAGAGTCTTCTGAATGAAAACTGAAGCTGGGGGTTTGATGGGTAGGATTGGATTGGGATTGGTAGATCATTGTTCTGAGGTTGTTCATGTTCTTGTTGTTGATGATGTTGATGTTGATGTCGTTGTTGAGAAAAAGGGTTATAGAAAGTAAAAGCGGTTATGGTTTTACCTAACGAAGGGTTATTTGAAGGTGGAAGAGAAATTATAACAACACTTTTGAGTTGTGGTGATTCATCATCTTCCATATCTCAGTAAAATTGTTACTAAAAAGTGGAAGATGAAGAAGAGTGAAGAGAGGGAAGAACAATGAGAATGATGATAACTTGGCTATCAAGTGTGGCAGAAAGTCTTACAGAAGACTGGACTTGGTCAACAAGAAAGGAAGGATCCTAGCAACTACCATGTAGTCATGTTTGAAAAAAATGGATTGTTTCAGTGGGTTTGATGTCTAAGAGGTAAGTGTACCATCAAAATACGCTACAATTGAAGTTGTTATGTCATTTACATTTTTAGAGATCGAACACACCATTTAGCTATACTAAAAACAAAAAGGGAGTGAAAATAAGTTAGACGGAGCCAAGTTTTTCAAGACTTAAATCAAAAGATATGAGTTTAGTGCTTAATTAATGAACCACATGTGGATTTTATTTTATTTTTTATATAAAAAGGAATTGCAAGCGGATATTATTGATGTCGATCTGCCCAAATTTGCAACATTTTGTGTTAAAACCGTCACCAATATAACTCTTGGAATGTGGAAAATCAAGGAATGCTCATGGCAGTAGGGGCTAAGGCCACCCGTAACCACGGGTTACAGTTGTAGCCAACCCCAACACTTAATTTTGTTGTTGTTCTTGTGTATTTCAATAGTCTTGTGTAATTAAGTGCACTTAAGTTTGGTGGTTACTAAATATCATGAATTTAGGGACCCTTATACATGTAAATAGGCTTGTAATCTTGGCATTTGGTATCACTACTCAATTTAAACACTTACAAATTTCATTAACGATTTGGGTCTTAGCACTTAGAAAAATCATATGATTGTCTATTTGCGAATATTGTAAGTAAAGACCTGATGTGAAGTTTTAGGTTATTTGTTATAATGTTGTCTAATATATTGTCAAATTTTTGTAATGTTGAACTTTTGTTGAATTTAAATCGTTTGTGTAATGTCAGATTGGTGTAATGTTATTGAATTATGAATGATTATATAATGTTAGTTCTTATGAACGAGTATTGTTGTTGAATTTGTTGTACTGCTTGTGGAATTGTGTTTATGAGTTATGAATGTTTAGACAAGCCTTTTTGTGTCCTGATTCCAAAAACAAGTGTTGTTGACTGCCTAAAAGAGCGCAACGACAATTAACTTCCATAGGAGTCAACGACACTTAATTGTCATTTTAGGGATGACAATTAACTATCGTTGGGTACTGAATGAAAGTTAACTGCCGCTAGTGGAATTTTGGTCTTTTTGGGGTTGTTGGGAGAAAAAGAGAAGCCTAAAGAGCAATTTTCGCTTGTGTCTACCTATTGCATGAAACTTACCTAAGCCCAAGCCCATGTCTTAACCCTAAATCCACATCTCCTTTCTCGTTAATTGTTCTATATAAAGGTCGTCGCCTCCTCATTCCATCTTATACTTCTCCATTGTGCTTTTTCTTTGTTTCTCCATTGTGCTTTTTCTTTGTTTCTCCTCGTCTTCTCTGTTTCTGTTTTTTTATATCTTCAAAATATATTTTTTCTTTCTTTCTGGTGTCTTGTGTATCTTTGTTTATAAATAATTTTGTAAAACTTCACTGCCTCTTTGATTACATTGATGATTTCTTATGTGATTCACCCAACTTCAATTTGATGAAGACAACACTTGTCTAGAATTTCAGATCGGGTAGTTTGATCAACTTAAATAGCGTTAAAATGTTCTCAATGTTTGATCCAATTGGTCTAAATAACCGATCTGATCTAGGTTTGATAGCAATAGATGAATGTGAAGATGACGATGAAGATGCTCTTGTGAAAATAATCATCACTCTCAAAAATCAAATCGACGAAATACCAAAGGTATATCATCAATACCAAATCCTCAAGTTGATTTACATTCATTTTTTTTTTTATCATATATACCGATGAGCATATCTTAATTTTTCCTTATTATGGATCATTTTTGTTAGAACAATGAATTCTACTCTTATTGATATATGAACAATTGAGTATGCAATTGAGTATGCGCTCCTTGTACTTAAATAAATGAATTAAGACATGAACATGATCGCTAATGGATATAATTTTGACATGTTTTTGATACTTTTTAATATAATATAAATATATAAAGGTTGAACATGATAAACGAACATAATATGTATACAATTTGAACATAAAAATGTTATAATCTTGACATGAATATAAAGTGGTCATTAAGGACAAAAAACAAAATAATTTTTTATGTGAGGATGAAAACATTCAATTTAATTTTTTAGGGAATAAAATCAAAATTCGTTAGTTTATTTAGTAATAACAAATTTCATTTTTACGCCATTAAATAACTTTGATCGCTAGTTATATTTTTTCTTATTAAAATTTGTTTTCTAATCAACGAAACTTGTTGCAGTCTTCACTCTTCAATTATCACAAGAACCAGAGAGCAATTAAGGAAGAGCAATTTCTGAGAGAGTCTTGTGTTGTCAATGGAAGCACTTCACGTCGCAGAAGACGAAGTGCTCCTTATGAATTACGAAAAGCTCGTGAGAGAGGGAGTTCATCAAAATCAACACCCGATTCTTGAACCCGGTATACATTGGGTGACTTTAATTAAGCTAGTGGTTGTAGCTCATGTTTACATTGTTGTAAATTCTTCTACTTCTTGTACTTGTTAAGTTTTAAATTTTAATAGTATTAATCTCCTCTGAAAAAATTAATATTAATCTCTTTTGCTTTGAATATGAACTAAGTTCCGTGGAATATTTACCTGAAATCCCAAATTTCATATATACAAATTATAACATAGTGTATTCTTGAAATACATGTAAATATGTATATGGAGGATTAATTTGATATTGAGAGAAGGCTTGACAGGAGTTAGGGTTGACAGCTTTTATCTCTCTTTACGACGATGCTCCTGTTTTATAGAGATGAGAGACTATTTCTGATCTAATTGGATAGCCATAATATATAAACATAAGTGCTTAATTAACGTAAATTCTAAGAAACAGCACATCAACGTGAAATGCTTGCACCATACGCTTTGTTGGTTGTGGAGGACATGTGGTACAGTCATATATGATATGACCATGTTGTTTGTAGTAATTACAAGATCCCATAGTGTAGGATCAACTTGATGAAATCAACCAAGGACTTAACCCCGGAGATATAAGGAGGGTGAAATACATTTGGTATGAACGTCCAACGTTGGACGAGGGGAGAATAACGTTCAGTCATCTAGAATCAAAGAACGACGACGACGTGTGTAACATGTTCTCGATTTTTTGGCAGCACAACATGTTCCCGTGGATCGATATGTTTGTCACGTTGCTGAGATCGCCTGAAGATATTCTCAACAGTTTGATTACGCCTGAAGATTATGATTAGGTAGCATCATTATTATGTAGTGTCTTTATTTTGTTGGAATTTAAGTTTAATTCTTGTTAGTTTGCTGAAGATGTTGGTATTGAAGTGTCTTATACTTAGGGTAAAGGTTTGCAAGTCTGTTTGAAAATTCAAAAGAATGAAGAGAACACAACATGTATTCTGCAAAATCAATTATATAGGTTTTCACATCGAATTCCTTCGTATAAGATAAGTGTCACGGAAGGGAATGCACCTCTAAGGAGTTCCTTTGAGTTTGATCGTGCTCCTCTGTCAATTGAAACTAGTCAGTTGGCAGGGTAGTAAGATTAAACTCAAAGCAACCTCTTGGAATGCATTCCTTTATGTGATGACGGGAATGCACCTCTAAGAGGTTTCTTTGAACTGGATCGTACTCCTTTGTCAATTGAAACTTGTCAGTTGGCAGGGCAGTAAGATTCAACTCAAATCAACCTCTTGGAATGCATTCCTTTCTGTGATGACTCATCTTATACGAGAGAATTCGATGTGAAAACCTATATAGATGATTTTGTATGATACATGTGTCGTTCTCTTCATTCTTTTGAGTTTTCAAACAGACTAGCAAATTTTTACACTAAGTATAAGACACTTCAATCCCAACATCTTGAGCAAACTTTCAGCAATTAAATTTAAATTCAACATCATGATGATACGACATATATTTAGGGAGAATGTAATGTAATGTACATGAAATTAAAACTAAATAAAATTGTGTATCTTTTTAATTGATTTTGTGTAATTGTGCCACTTTATTCGAATTTATTTATTTAATACGCAAATTTTATTCGAATTCACGTTAGGTTTAATTAGTCTTTATTCGAATTTATTTATTTCATACGCAACTTTTATTCAAATTCACGCTTGATTTAATTAGTCTTTATTCGAATTTATTTATTTCATACTCAACTTTTATTCGAATTCACGTTGGGTTTAATTAGTCTTTATTTGAATTTATTTATTCAATACACAATTTTTCTTCGAATTCACGCTGGGTTTAATTAGTCTTTATTCGAATTTATTTATACGCAACTTTTATTCGAATTCACTTTATTCGAATTTATTTATTCAATACGCAATCATAAAATAAATGCAAATATAAACAAAAATAATAGACATAAAATCTCATTTTATTAATATAATTGATACATTTACAATAGGGAGGGGGGATTGGGGTAAAACTAAATCTGGGGTAAAAAAAACACAAGAAAACCAGCCTTCCTGTGATAAAACTAAAAAGAAAACCACAAGAAAATCAATCTTCTTGTGGTAAAACTAAAAAGAAAACCACAAGAAAACAAACCTTCTTGGATTTAGTTTTACCCGAAGAAGGTTGTCAACCTTCTTCGGGTAAAATTAAATCTACTTCTTTTTATCCCAAGAGGGCTGCTCACCAATCATCTTGATAAGATATGTTTCTTGTCTTAAGTTCAAAGCAACCTCTTGAAATTTTCAAAGATGCCTCTTTCTATGAAAGGCCAAGGATGAAAAAACATTGTTGTTGTAGAAGGAAGAGGATGAGAGAGTGAGGAGGAGAGAGTTTGAGAAATGGTGAAGGTTGGAATGGTATTTATAGGGGGCTTTAGAGTAACATATGTTTTAACTACACTTAATGAGGTCAAAAAATGTGTAAAAACTTATAAAAAAAACGTGTAAAATCAATTTAATTTCATTGACCACTTACCAAAAAAATGTGTTCTTTGTTCATAACCACCGACCAACCTGCGTGAGTTAACTCACGCTACCGGCCAAAGATGCGTGAGTTAACTCACGTTGCATGCATGGGGTGCGTGAATTAACTCACGCAGCGTGAGTTAACTTACACATGGGTATTATAGTCATTTCAGTTGGGAACGAATAATTTATGTTTGGTAAGGAGCAGAATTCATGTGTTGAAGGTAACTTGTGGTTTGGGCTTGTGCCTACTATTGTATCTAACTTACCTAGGCCCAGCCCATGCCCTAGCCCTAAAGCCACACCTCCTCTCTTGTCACTTGTTCTATTAAAAATGTCGCCTCGTTGTTTCTTCCTCATTTCGATTTATACTTCTCTATTGTGCTTCTTCTTCGTTTCTTGTGTTTTTATTTTTTTTCCTTCGTATATCTCCTTTATATTTTTTTTTCCCTTTCTAGTGTTCTTGGGGATCTCAGTTTACTAATCATCTTAGTAAAATTTCTCTACCTCTGTGAGTCCATTGATGATTAGAGTTATGTGATTCCTCCAACAAGTTTAATTGCGTCGATTAAATCTAGTTTCAATTTGCCGACGTCAACTCTTATCTAATAAAATCTGGATATAATAGCTTGATCCGCCTAAATAGCTAGAATATGTGTTTAATGTATGATTCAATTTGGTCTGACCAACAAATCTGGTCTAGGTTTTGTAGCATTGAGTGAATGTGAAGATGATCTTATAAAAACAATCATATATCTCAAATTTATCAAATCGGTGAAGTACCAAAGGTATATCATTATTAAATCTACAACTTGATTTACATTCATTTTTTATTATATACTAATATGCATATCTTAATTTATCCTTAGCATGGATCCTTTATGTTAGAACAATGTATTTATTTATTTATTTATTTTAAGAGATTCAATTTTGTTTCTTAGCACATATCTTCACTTTAGATGAATCTCACGAGTTAATAATCTTTTGCATTTAATCACCCTTCTCTTCACTCTTTCTCTTTTGGTTACTTTTGATCTCACCTCATCTTTCTTTTGTCTTTTCACAAAATAAACCGTACTTTTCACCATATCAATTTGTATTTTTTAGTCTTATGTTTTTACCATATCACTTTTGAGAGGATTTCTTTTGTATATCTAATGTATAAAACACATGTGAATGATTGTAAAAGAATGCAATATATGAAGTAGGCTGGGCCTATAAGATAAGGATCATAGTCTCGAAGTTTAATTTATTGAATTCTGCTCTTCCCCCAACACAAAACGCTCACGCCCAGCTGAAATTACACATTTACCCCTGCATTAGTTAACTCACGTCGGGTGAGTTAACTAATGCACCTTTTAGAATTTTGTTCTGGTTAAAATAGAAACTTGCACACTTTCTTGAACAACTTTCCTTGTTGATCTAACCACCACTTTCTTAGCACTCTTTGGAGCCATTTACTATCCCTTTAACTCACCTTACATTGGCATGTGCACTTTTTGTTAACATGTGGAGGGTATGTGTCAAGAGCTGATGAATCAAGTATATACATGGGGTTAAAAGTGAATGGTAAGTTTTAAAGGGTAATTGAGAATGTGCCACGATGTTTGTCAGTTATTTTAGTATATGTTTTGCATGGACTAATATAATACTCACTCTATGATGATGTTTGGTTGTTATAAAGAATTTGGTTACAGTATAATACATTAGTACTAATGGAATACCATTTTTACTGGGCGTGAGTTAACTCACGCAGTGTTTTACACTTGCGTGACTTAAGTCACGCCGCATCACATAACTAACACATAAATTTACACATGCGTTAGTTAACTAGCGCATGTGTATTTTGGTCAATTTGGCTGAGTGGGAGCGAAACTTGCTGTATGAAGAGCAGAATTCTAATTTATTAAGTAAACAAATTCATAAATTTGAGATTTATGAAAAAGATGCATGATTGTTTAAACAAATTCATATAAATTTAATTGTTATTAGTGATCACTATAGAATTTGAATAATATCTTTTATTACCGATTCACCATGCTTAGAGTACTTTTTTGTTTTGTTTTCATGTCTGAGTTAAAACATAGGTTCAAGAAGGAGAATCAAAACAACAATCTGTTGTTGCTGTTGGGAAAGATGGTGGAAAAGAATGGTAACAATGACGACGACGAAGATGATGGCAACAACGATGGTGATGATTAAAGAAGAAGTTTAGGAGGAATTGCAATAGAATAATTTTCTTTAACGGTTGGGATGTAATTGGGAGACTTTTTGAATCAACAGGTGCTTATGATTAACAAGTAGTTTTCAATGCTTAGATGTATATTAGCGCACAGTTTAAGCTTCATGATATGTACTTAAATTCATCTTTATCATTAATACTAACTCAGTTTGGTAAATAAATTAACATCTTTTATATACACAAACTATTTTATATTTGTATAAACCAACTTTTTTTATGAGTTTTGGACAATACCAATGGTTGAATTTGAATATTTCTTTTGCACAATTTACAATCGAAATAAACTAAGAATAAATACTTTAAAAAAAATGAAGTTATTTGCTACACTTATAGAATAAGCAGTACATATGTACATATTAAGTGAATATGTTATGTTTTATGTGTGTAGTTTAAAGTTGATCCTCTACCAAGGATGCATGGTGTGGCCTACTGCAGAGTTGTTGAATTGAAATAATTATTTATGTCTTAAGAAAATAAATTACTCAGAACCACCGATTGTTTTAACAACATTTAGCTTCAACTTCTTCCTTCTTTAAAGAATCAACAAGAAAAACCAACTCAAATTGCAATTAGGGTTTCATCGTCACAATCTTTAGCAAAACCAGTTTTGTGTGTTTTCAAGAGTGATATTGTTGCGATAGCTATGTGAAGAATTTCTTTTGAATTACGTCGTTTTTGAGGTTGTGGGGGTTTTATCATTTGTGTATTAATGGGTTGTGATGATAAATATAATGTTACCGAGTATAGCTTATTGTTGGGTTATCCGTTCGAACCCACATCGGATTTGACTATTTTCCCTCCCTTTGACTGGATTTGGGTTATTCCCAATTTCAAAACACGCGTGTGAGATGGGTAACAGAGATATATATACCCACTCGGAATCCATACCCAAATTTGTCCTGAATGTGAAAATTACTTTATTATCCATTAAGATTAAGTAGCAACCATATTCGGTCAATAAAATGTTAAAGTGAACGTATAGGTGGATAATGTGTTACAACATTGCCCTCGAGACTGTAATTTTTTGTTTTTTTATTAAAAAAATGATTCGTTACGGGGATGGGGCGGAGATACCGAAACTTGTTAGGGGGGATGAGATTCAATTTCTCATCCTCGTTGGGCATGGGTAGGGTAAGATATAAGTATATGAGAGTCGAGGAAGGGGACGAAGAAGGTAAAACCCGTATCCACCCGCCTCATTGTCATGCCTAACATAGAACATGGTTTTGTTAACATGAGTGGAACGGAACTCACACACTTTGTGCATTGACCCAAATTACAAGTAGGAACATAACTCAATATCAAGAGTTTACGACACTCACACACTTTGTGCATTGACCCAAATTACCTGATATTGAAATAGCAGTTATACGCTATAAAACATAATGTCCATTAATTATGGACAATCTTAGTTGTCGATTTTTTAGTGGGGGGATGAGACAAGTAACCTCATGACACAGTTATTGTGTCTAGTACGAATCCTACTGGACGCTACAGTTATTGTGTCAAAAATATTTTTATTTAATAATACAAATATTTTATAAAATACTAGTTGTTAAATAAAAAATGCATCAAAAAGTTCATCCATGTATTCTTATAATACCTAAATCTTAATATCCATGATAAATCAACATGTTGTAGATCTTTTTATACATGCTTATATGTTTATTCCACACTAAGTATGATTATAGTTTTAATCTTTGTAGAGCATGCGTTTTTGTATGTATTAATGAATTATTAAATTAATTTCAACAAATATATAAATGAAATCATAAAAGAAGTTTCAAAGCTAAATATGAAATAAATAGTGAACTAATCAACTTATATATGTGTGTGTGTTAAAGTGATAGAACTGAGTTTTGCAAGGCCTAAGCTTGACCTAATTCAAAAATTAAAGGCTCGAGCCTGGCTATTACTAGTCATAAACTCATTTTTAAGGTATGGCTTGACATTTTTAAAGGTCTAATGAAGCCTGAAAGCATATTTAAAAATTTATTTTATAGGCAAACACTTTAAGGGTCTTTTATCTTACTTATTTGTAATAGTTGAGTCTTTTATCTTTTTTTTTTTATCCCATTTAAATCCTTTATCTCTTAAAATGTTTTCAATTAGTCATTTTTTTTCATTGTCATAAAAAAACACTGATGAGGCTAGCCACGTATGATTATTAAGGCTGTTGTTTTCTAGGTTTGATTTGAGACACTAAAACTTAGTATTTATATTTGAATTGTATGGCTTTGATGAAAAATATGATGATGACGAAAATGATGAACATAGGAAGAAGATGAATATTTGCTTTTTAATGATAAAAATTATTCATAACAAAAACTATTACTAATAATCATACGTGCCAAGCCACATCAACACTCTTTTTTGATAAAAAAAAATTGAAAAAAGGACCAACTTGTACATGTTTTAACTAATAAAGGATTTGAACGGAATAAAACAATAAGATAAATGACTCAAGTGTTATAAATAAATAAGATAAAAGATTTAAATGGGACAAAAAATGATAATGAACTCAACTTTTACAAATAAATAAGATAAAGGACCTCTGAAGTAATTTTTCCTATTTTTTAATAAGGTCTAGCAAAACCAATAGGTCTACATTAAATAGGTCAAATTATATGAAGGTCTAAGCATACCAACATGTCTGCTACTAAATCACCAAATCTTATGAAGATATAATCACACTAATAGGTCAGCTACTAAATAACAAAATCATACGAATGTTTGAGTTTTTAAAGAAAACTTCAACAATAGCAATAATGGAAGAGATACATATAGCATATGTAGGAAGTATTATATATAAACAGGTCGACCTGACAGATCTAATATGTTTTTTTTTGTACACATTAAAAATATTATATACAAATAGGCCGGTCTGACGAACCTAATATGTTTTTTTATAAGCGTTAATCTGGTATGTTTGATTAAACGAGCTTTGTAAAAATCTTAAGCCTAGCCTTTTATTAAACGGACTGGACCGAGATAGACTTTCAATAGGCTAGACAGTAGACCCTTGTCGAACAGCCTAGCATGTTCCCACCCCTAACCACATTGACACTTAATTCAAAGATGGCTTGATGCTAGCTGAGTTATTTATCATCAATTCATCAAAAAAAGAATGTATGATACTGCCATTAAAAACTTAAAAGTGCAGAAAGAACACTAAAATAATATTGAACAAATCTAGCAGTCAAAAAAGCTAAATCCACATTGCCTTTGTTCTAGAGCATACAGAAGTTTAAGAGAAACCCTGCCCAAAACGAAAATCAGTTGAAATTTGAAATAAAATTTGTATTAGAAGAAGAGGATTACACTAATGATCAAGTAACGGTAAGAGTTTGCAAAATTGAGAATGTGAAATACTGAAAATTGTTTATTAATTTAAAGGTAAAATTAATAGATGATAACCCAACTAGAGTCGATGTTCTTAGTACATAAAAGAGAAAAGGGAAAGATAAAAAAAGAACTTAAGCACAAATGCTTAATGCCATTACTCTACAAGAAAGTACTAAAGAAAGAGAGGAGAGACTTCGCTAATTTTCTTCATACCCTCTTTGTCAATCATTGCTCCCTTTTATATATGGCTAAAAGAATAATTTCTTGAAAACTCTCTTTATTCCCTTAATTATTGAATCAAGTGACATGTCTCATGTGCTATTTTGGATCATAACAGTAACCCTCTAGTGGTATCCGAGACAATGTGGACAAAATCCACCATTTGTATCCAAAACAAAGTGTTAATGTCTTGAAGTAATCCTTGATATTTTTTACAAATCTGCACACATATAACATGGATTCTGGAACAGTCTTTCCTGGTTTGGTCAAACGACTAAATTAAGAGCTTATCATATAAGCATTTATGTATAAGCTATTTTTATATCAAAAGATAAAATAAAGTTGAATTGTTTTCATATAAGTTATAAGTTGTTTCCGTAAGTTATCTTGGAGAGATTATGGATATGTCATAAGTTTTTTTGAGTGATTTATCTTAACTGATTAAAAAATTAGCTTGCCAATTGGCAAAGTTGTATCTGAATCATTTTGAATGAGTTCCAACCCATAAACTTTTCTAAGCTGCACCAGTGTATGTATAACAATGAATTCATACTCAATATTGGACTAAAAACAAATACATAATTTTCTAAGATGTAACTCACAGAAGTAACAAAATCCAGGTATAACAATTTATCCAAACAGAATGATGATACCAAATGAAAATAAGCATAGCAAGCCACAAATTAAAAACTAGATATAAAAAACATGAAAATGAAGATTCTTTAACACAAACTATATACAACAATATACTTAAGAATCAATGTTGTCAATCTTTGGAGCTTAGGTTCCGATTAATTGCGATATTTCTTGTTTTCATTTTTGCTGATTAAATAAATATTATAATTTTTTTTTGAAGGAATTTATAATATTTTTTTTAAATATGCATTATTTGTTTCAATGTTATAGACTTAATATTTCTGAAATATGCCAAAACATTGTTTTAAGTGTATCTGTAAATGTATTATCTCTATTCAGATTTTATCTTGTCTATATCACACTTAAAAAGAAAAATCCATAACAAAGTCTCATTCCACCTAACTCAACATACAAAGTAAAGATTCAAAATGAAAATAAAAAAATGTTTTTAGAAAGTACACATACCATTACATTGTAGATTTCTCAAATGAAGAAACAATGTCACTACATAAAGGGGAAATAAGTACATTGACATGAAAATCATACATATGTAGTATGGGCCGTAGTTACCCAAGTCATACCTGAATAAGGCACACAATCATCACCTAGTAACATGTATCCACCACCAAATCTGTCATTACTTAAGCAATGACCAACGACGTTCTTAATAAGTGCTTTACTTTCCAACTAATAAGGTAGGTCAACGTTTTCCATGCTCAATCCCATGATTCCATCAGTGTTTGCCAATGTGTTCAAAATCACTCCCTCTTGGTTATATCCACTTCCTACAACAAATACATTGCGTATAATGAACCATCACTTTTATAGATTATATTGCCTAATGAAAAAAAAAGTTCAAAAAAGAAAGGATTCATACTTGAAAACAAAATTTAACTTGCTTTTGGATCCACTAGTCGTCATAAGATGAAACTCATCTCTAATAAGAACCCCTAGGAAGGGAAATCATAATAAGTAATGGTTTCTAGCATATATTCCATCTAAATATATGCTAATTTGTATGTTTGGTAAATTGGTACATGAAAAGAAAATCGAGAAGTCTGTGGAGGTAACAGGTTAGACTTAGATATTACCTTTGCACAACTTCTACACAGAGCATCACTAAATCTATGTTAAGTCACTCCATGTATCCGCATGAACAAAATAACATTTTGGAGGGTTTCTAACATGTAAGTGTGTGTAACACAACATGCATGAAACATTTTTCTAAGTCATCATACATGCATAATCAATATAGGAAATTGGATTAGCCACAATTTGAACTTAGAAGGTGAAAAGGTGAACATTAGAACTATTGCAAGAAGCTTATAGTGTATATTAGTTCAAGTTGTTATTGGCAGAAGTGGAAGAATCTTACATGCTTAAGTGGTTATTGGCTTCTCAGTTCATATTTTATCAAAGCATGACAGCCCATGCATTTCGTAACACTAATTGTATTGTCAATAATGCATTTCATCATAACAATAAATGAGTAACTCGTGAAGAATTATCTAAGTTTATTCTCCAAAATAAGATAACCTTTGGAAAATATCATCAAGGAGATCCTATCATAAACTAGCTCCTTGATATCATTCCATATATCATCGTCGTTGTCATCATCATCATTACTATTATCAACAAGAGTAACAATACAAGTATCTGCAACATAAATATCATCCAAATTTAGTTTTATCAAAGTTTCACTTATATCAAGTTTAATTAGGCACACACAAGTTTCAAGAGTATTATTAGTAGCATTTTCGAATTTGTTAACTTGTGGCACTGCAAATTTTTGTGGCCCCATTTGTATAACATTATGAGAAAAATACATCGCTTGTGGTAACATGTGAGTAGGAGTATTATAAGCCTCATACATATTTGCAAGATATAACTCTTGCTTCTTCATAACCATATCATAATGCATTTGTTTAATAATATTCATAAAATCCCTAACACACACATTATTGATGAATTTGGTTAAATCTGATATCACTTGTGTTTCTTGGAAAAACTCAAGCATCAAATTCCAACACAAGACATGTCGAATCAAAAGTAAATGCATATCGCTTACAAAAGCGTCAGGGTAGCAATAACTTGATGAAATTCTAGATGACAACAACATCATCAATAAAGCTGCTTAGTATAATGTCCAAATAGCATTGAAGAATCTTTAATACTAAATTAAATTATATGCTTTTCCACTCAATCTACATGAAGAAGACATTACATTTATCGCACTAGAAAATAGAGATTGTGAGCAAGAATGCAAGGCCTTGATAGTGCGATAAATGTAATGGCCTTCTTCATGTGGATTGAGAGGAAAAACAAAGAATTTAATTTACTATCAAATATCATCAACATGAGATGAACCATATGTCAAGCGGCTTTGTTGATGATGTTATTGTCATCCTAAATTTCACCAAGAGTTCTCACTATCCTAACGATTTTGTAAGGGAAAAGAATTTACCTTTGATTTAACATATCTGGAATCGCAATTTGATGCTCAATTTTTACATGAAAAACACCTCGAAGTGATCTCAAATGTCACTATATTCACGAATATTAATGTGTGTTAGAGCTTTTACAAATATTATTGAACAAGTAAGAGCTATATCTTGCAAATATTTATAGGATATAATACCCCTATTCCAAGAAACCATAAACGGTGTATTTTGCTCCTAACGTTGTACCAATTGTTCTACAATAAGTTGTTGTGCCACAAGTTAATGAATTGGAATGTACATATAATAATTCTCTTAAAACTTGTGATGTTCCACGTCCAATTAAACTCAATATAACTGAAATAGAGGTTGACCTAAATTTGGATGATATTTATGTCGATGTTCCTAGTATTGTTGCTCCTGGTGGTTATGATGATGATAAAAGGTGGGAGATCAAGGAGCCAATTGATGATAAGAACTTTTTTATTATATTTTCCAAATGTTATCATATGTCATAGAATGAACTTAGAGAAATCTTCATAAGGTATCAATTTATTGTTCTAATGAAATGCAATATTGACAATATAATATAATCATTGTTATGATGAATCTGCATGAATCATGATACCTGAGAAAAAATCATTAACAAACATTGGATGTATCATGGTAGAATAATTTGTATGGCATGTATTTCCTTTGATTCCAACTTCATGAGCTGCATTATCATTGAAATTGAAAAGTAAAATATGAGCTCATTGATCACATGTTGAAGCAAAAATATTTTATAATTGTGCTGGTTTTGGATTTTGACTTATTTTCTTTGGGATTGGAATTTTGTACTCATTATGCCATCTAAATTATCATTGTTGGTATTATTGTGATAAAAGTGAGTAGATACATCATCTCTATTCCATCTTCTTGTTATTGCATCGTATGTCATAATTGCCTCTACATTATTAATGTCTAATTAATTGTTGCAATAAACAATAAATTACATATATGCAAACAAAGTACAAAACAATATATTGACTACAAAGTTGCTGGACTTATATACAGCATACAACCACACCAATTTTGATATAAATATATTCAATGATTCTAAAACCCCTATACTAAGACTAAATCGTCTGCAACAACTGCATGGTGTAGCTAGCCTTTTACAGATTTATTTTCTTAAGAGAGAAATAATTTTCTCTTAGTCCAACAACTCTGCAATAGATTGCAACATGAAGCCTCAGTACAATATCAATTTTATACTACATGCACACAACTATGCATATTCACCTAATGTGTACACATATATAACCTGTTTACAATGTATGTAACAAGTAAGCTTAGCGATTTGTCAAAACATATATTCACATAGTTGATTTCAATTGTAAGTTCTCCAAAATAAATAGTTAAATTCAACCATTGGTGTTATCCAACACTCATTAAAAAGATGTTGAATACAAATATAATAATATGTATAAACAAAAGGTGTTGTTCAAGTTCTATTTGATTCTAACTCATATACTGATCACTATTGACAATGAAAATGTGATGACTTTGTTGAGACAATCTGGAATGTCTTGCATGAATATCAAAGAAAATATATAGTAAAACATGAGAAAGAGAGTGTCATACCCCAATTTTTGACCTAAGGTCCTACACTCATACACCGTTCGACGCTGATTTAGTCTCTGACTTTTCAGTAAAAATTTCGGCAGAGAGATATTTTAAAATACCTCATATTTGGTTCCGAGTCAGGCCTTCTTCTCACTTTTTTTTTAGTTTTATTAATTGTTATTTTCTCTTCAATTTCCATCTTTTATTAATTTTCTTTTAATTTTAATTTTTATTTAATTTTTAATTTTTACTTTTATTTTAGCCTTTTTATTTCTTATTTTAATAAAATCCAATGGGTCCAAAAACAGTCCAAGGGGGTCCGACATTTTTTCGCACGCCTCAATTACAGGCATTTTTCCTGAAGTCCAATCTTTCTTTCCTTTTCTCATCAAAAGCGTTTTTCATCATCAATGGCATTCAAACCACATCAATTTCGTTTAAACCAATTTCCATTTCTGAAGTGTGAATTTGGCTTTAAAAGAAAGAGATGAAAGCACAGAAGGAGGACACAATCAACACACCAGTAAAGAGAAAAAACCATTTTCAATCACAATCAAAAACCCATTTTTCACGAACAAAAAACACCAATTCTTTCAATTCCAAACCTGCAAAAAACGACCAAACACACGCACAACTCAGTCAATTCCCAACATCAGCCAATTCCATAAACCCACAATCACAAATCGGCCTCATCCCCTAATCACAAACCAAATCCAATCGACACAAACAACATCACAACCATCAACACAATCCGAATTTGAAACCTGTTTCAATCAATCAAACCCACACAAAATCACTCAAAAAAATGCCAAGCAACATCACATAACCTCACCACAACCAAACCGTCCCCAAATTCGAACCAGCA